>Ga0315913_1003794_pt1 | contig 18170 bp, 13 predicted proteins | sample MpolsnodulesMG_FD_207736 | JGI IMG/M metagenome (GOLD analysis project Ga0315913, IMG submission 207736) | Medicago polymorpha root nodule microbial communities from Los Angeles, California, United States - small nodules | ecosystem: Host-associated > Plants > Roots > Nodule | place: USA... | reverse complement strand
CTCATTTGTGTGGTTACTCTTAGCCTAATATGGCGATATAATCCAATGCACACTTCCACAAAAGTTCTAATATTATGATGATTTATTTGGTTAGTTTTTAGGTATCATTAGTTTCATTTGTTATCTTAAATTTTAGTTTTTGGATATCATTCATTTTCATGCAATTTTATTTAATTCAACCTCTATTATTTCGAATTCATTCATTGTTGGTCTTTGATTGGATCAAAAAATAAAAAAATATAGATGTGTTCTACTAATTTGACAAAATATATGGTTATTATCCTTAAAAAATACATTCTTATTGAGCAACATATAAGTGAGATTACCAATGCACTTAATGTCTTAACGTTTTGGGTGAAGATGTGGTGTCAATCTTACTTGTGGGGTTTCTCTTAATCAAGTGTGATGATCCATTTACTTAATTTTTTGATGTCAAAGTTAATGTGTAAAATATGAGTCAAAGTTATACAATAAATGGAAAAGTGGATGTTGAATAACATATAAGTGATATGACCTGTATATATATATGTTCCTAAAGATTTTAGTGGAAAAGTTATAAGTTGATGGAAGATTGGATGTTATGCTGAGTTAATAAAATATATGTTTATTATTTTAAATTGATGTGAGATTTTTTCAATGAGCCTAATATTTTGGTAGCATGACTACCCATTAATCACTAACAAATCCATAAAATTATTTGCAACTCACTTTTATTTTTGTCATGTTCAAAATCCTTTCCCATCTTGTTTTTTTTTTCCTAATTTACTTTTCTCTCTTCTCGTGAAAGAAAGAAACAAAAATATCTATCTATGAAACCTAATGATATTAACATCACCGGCGACCAATTGTAAAAAATAAAAATTGAATAGGCTCTTGGAAGAAAAAAAAAGATTGTAAGTAAAACTTTATGATTAATTGATTTGTATGATTTCATAGGATTTAGATTGTGCGACTTTAGCGATGGAAATATATGGTGACCTCAGTGTTTTTTATTGTGTTTTATGAGAGAGAAAGATGAAAGGCATATAGTAGCAATGATGAGAGAGAGAGAGACTCATGGTGACTATCCCTCCACAAAGTCACTCAATCTCAACCCAATTTAATAACTCATGGTGACTTATCTCTTTGACATTCAAAAATTTAGATCAATTATATAAATTATTTTTATAAGGAATTTAAACAATTGGAATCAAGATCCACAATTTAGCCATTTTTGAGATTTTCTTGGCTAAAAGTTTGTTCTTCAACTTTGATATATCATGCCTAATTTATCAATGATATATTAAAATGATTTTAAAAAAAGGAAGTTTGAGAAAGAGAAGAATAAATGCGAGAAAAAACATATTTATGATGGTCATTGGGTTCAGATCGACAAACTTTCTTTGTTTAGTGTCCATTAAAAATAATAAAATATTAATATGCCAAACTAAAAAAATATTAATATAAAGTGATTTTAATATTATTTTGTGTTGTCAAAAGAGGTTGAATAAATTATAATTATATTTTTTTATAAAGTTCATTTTTATGTAAAAAAAATATAATTGTGAATATCCGTACAAATACTCGACTGACGGATAGTCGTGCACATATATCATTACTATCCAATGGAGACCCTAATGACGTTTAGGGATCGCACATGAGCCCATTTATCTAGAAGCAACAACTTTTTTATTTGTAATTAATGTTTTATATATATAAGAAATTTTAGGGAACCATCTTCTCTTACCATAGAACTTAAAGTCACACTTAATTTTCATTTTTAAATAAGTTTGTCTCACTTTCTTCTAATGCTCTAATATGATTTCTTTAAAATATTGAACCCTCTCTTATATTTTTGTAATATGATATTTAATTATTTTCTTAATGCATATCTCAATTATAGAATAAATAATATTAAGTATCTATGCTACTTTGCATCTACTTATATAAACTTTACTTAATTGAAATTGTTAGAGCAGGAGACCTACAATATGATAGGTAGCCCTATTTGTTTTCATAGATATAATATGAGTATTTGTGCTCATGGATATTTATTGACATCCCTAACTTGTTGATGGATGTGTGATTTAAAACTAGTACAATATCTAATACAATGTACCACAAATCTTCATGACAAAACAAAAGCATCACAAAGTAGTTTAATTAATGACAAAACAAAAGCATCACAAAGTAGTTTAATTAATGATAAGAGTCTGTCTAATATGAATCTCTCAAAGATAGTCTAAAGGTGGACCTTTACCATTTTTAGTAAAAAACTAAATTTTAAATAATAAAAAATGAATACCAAAAATGATATTTGTATTAAAATTTACAAAGCATTGGACACTCCCTGCTTAGCAAAAAAAAAAAAAAAAATCCTTCATATATAGGAACATTCCTCTTATGGCTAAATCAATAATTCGAAAGTTGAAAAATTAAAATTAAAATTTCATTTAAAAATTCCCCTTATGCTTAAGTTATATTTTTTTTTTATATAAGATAGATGAACATTTTAAGGAGAATCAGTTTTACATAATTTTGGTATTGAAAAAAATGATGTAATACTAAATTTATTATAATTGATTATTGATTATAATTGATACGTTATTTCACAAAATTGATTGCAAAAATGTTCTTTCTTTTTTTGGTTACAGCAAAAATGTTCTTCCAATATTCCTTTTTACAATTTTTTTAAAGATAGAGGAAATATTCAAAACATTAAAAATGTAAAAAAAAAAAAAACATTTAATGAGGTAATCAAGCTGTTTGAAGAAAATTATGAAAGAAGCATTAATTGCATATTACGTTATATCAGTGCCACATATACTTTTGAATAGAGGTTTCATTTATTTATATTGTACATCGATAGATTAAGATTGACTTTTTCTTATAATTACAAACAATTAACATGTGTTTCTTGCTAGAATTAAAGATTGATGTATACAAAAAGTACTCCCTCCGTTCTTTTTTAATTGTCATTTTTACAGATTTTTTTTGTTTCTAATTAATTGTCACTTTCAAAGTTCAATACAACGTTAAATGTTGTTTTACCTTTATTACCCTTGATTATTTATTGTAGAGAGAGAAGTATTTGAAATGAGATATTAAATGATGAAGGTTATTATAGGAAAAAAATGAATTGTTGTATTAAAAGTAGTAAAAAGTATTTGTTGTCTTGGTTTGTGTAAAAAACTCAAAAGTGACAATTAAAAATAAACGGAGGGAGTAATATTTAAGGAAGAGTTTTGAATTGCACCAACGAATATCGTAAACGATGTGAGAAATGTTAAATTAAAAACAATGTTTGTAACAAAATCACAATCAAATCCATAAATTCTTGTAGACCCGAGTTTTATGAAGACCCAACATTCGATGTAATTACATTATTCAGGAAAAAAAAATCAATTAACAATTTTTTTAGAATTGAAAAAAAGAAAGAAATAATATGATCTTAATAATTAACATATTCATCGTCATAAAGGGTCGTTCTTTTTTAGGTAATGAATCTTGCATTACTTTTGTTAAAAAAAAAATAAAAAATATGCGGAATGTTTTTTAAAAATAAAAACGCAACTAGTTTATTGCAAATGAGCTTATAATTATATTTAGGGTCAGAAAAGATTATTCAAGTAGGATTTATAATTAAAGAGGGATGAAGTATCACCCAGACATTGAATCATATGATATCTTAACTAAAATTCGTTTAATATGTTTAAATACATATGAATATGAATGGATTATATATTAAAATAAGATGCTTATCATTTAAATTAGTTCGTCATATGTTATACATATCATTAAATGACCTAACGAAAAAAAAGAAAGTGAAAAATGAAAATTAATATTATTAAAATGATTGCAAAATACTTGTCAATCACCTTGTAATTACAACTGATCCAAGTTGAAAATAATATGAAAATGAAGAAGAAAAAAACTTGTGAGACTTATACAATTGAGTTTGTATTTGTGCTCTATTGTCAAATACAACCCGAGATCTGCACCACCACTAACGTTCCTTACAGAATACATTTTTCTCTAAATAAGATTTGCATCATATTATACTCTTAATACACAATATATTTAGATCAAATTCAGTTTGTGTTGCCTTAAACATCAAAATCAACTCATATTTGTTTGACAGTTCTCAAACATGGCAGCGCTGCTGATGCTGGATTCGACCTTGTAAATCAAAGTTTGGCAAAATTGTTAATCAAAGTTCAGCAAACAATAGCAAGAACTATACACCCCTAATACAACAATTAAAAAATGATTAATAAGAAGTCTACAAATTCATTCATTAGAATTAAAACGAAATTAATAATATGAAGTAAGAATGACAGATTGTGTTGCACCAACAAAAAAAAAAAGAATGAGAGATTGTCACTTTGAACATCACAAATAAATCAAAACCTAGCAATAGGAACAATCAATCACATTGATTCCCTCACATGATTAATTTTAGAAATTTAACTTTTATATGAAATGGGAGCAAGAAAAACAATAAAAGAATAAGAAAACAAAAAAATAATTTAACAAACCAAGAAAACATTGGTTTAGTGCTGTCTCTCAAATATTTGTGTTGTATTTCGAAAATGGTGTGAAAAGTATGAGTCTCAAGAGGATAATTTATAGCCAAAGAAATCAAATAATCATGACATAATTAACTCTGATTGGTACAAAATTAAAACAAACGACAAATGATTCGATTTGATTGATTGAAATAAGAAACAATGATGTTAATATAAAATGACCGAGCGAACTAATGGGTATGATTATAAGCTAATTAGCAATATTGATTATCATTTAAATCTTAGAATGATATATAACTATTTCCGTCCAAAAAAAAAACTATTTATAGGAATTTACAAATCTACCTATATTGTATATGAAGGGAATAGAGAATTTTGGACCATCTTTTTTATTCTGTAATTTTACCCTTAAACAAATTTATCGATAATATTGTAAAATAGGTCTCAAATTTATAATAATTATTGTATTGAAAATTGTGTAATCAATCCATAAAAAATCCTTTTTGGTATCTTAACTAGTGCCTGGTGACATCGGTTATCATGACCCTTTATTTTTTGCACACAGGTTTAGTTCCTAATAAAATAAAATTTGTTTAACTAACCTTAAATTTTTGAACAATTTTTAGTAGACATGTTTAAAATATTACAAAAAACTTTCCCACTAAAAAAATTCTCAGGAATTGATTTATAGTCCCATATTTTAGTTGGCTTTATCTTGAATTTTTTGTAATTTAAAAAAGGAAAAAACTTACGTACAATTTCTTAGGTGCTTTTCGTATGGTTCTTAATTAAATTCACCCTGATTTCCTTAAATCCATAATTCTCTCAAAGTTTGTTATCTCCAAAAAAGTTGTATTTTTAGTTAAGAACCATACGAAAAGCACCTAAGGAATTGTACCTAAGTTTTGTCCTTTAAAAAATTTATTTTAGCAGAGAGTAAAACTGCGTGCGAATATTTGTTTAAGGACTAAAAAAGCTAAAATTAAGTTAGGACTAACCTTAAAAGGTCCCAATATTTTTTTTGGTACAAGGTCACAATTTTATAAGGTTGAATTGTGTTTTCAAAAACTTCTCCTTCTTACGTTATAAAAACTGTTCCCAGGATCAAAGTCTGATAGTGTTCAGAGTCTGACTTGAGTTCAGAGTCTTAATGCAGCGGATAGAGAGTAAGAGAACAGAGAAAGAAAGAACACAAGCAATTATACAGGTTCCTTCCACAAACGGGAAGTAGTCATGTCCTCGTTGCACTTCCAAGGAGAGTTTCACTAAAATGTAATACCAAATTACAAGTTGCTCAAACACACAGTAAGAGACTTCTCAATGCTCAAGGAGAACTCCAAGAGACTTCCTTTACTCAATCACAACTGAAAGAGACTTCTATGCTCAATCACAAAAGAAGGAGACTTCTCTAAACAATTACAAAGAATTGAAAAGTGTTTTGAATGCTTGATATACAATCAGAGTATTCACAAAACAATGCAAACAGAACAGACTCTGTTTTTCTAGACACTTAAGAATTCTAAGATATGAACTTTTGTAAGAATTCTCTAAGTTGTTGATGTGAATAAAATTATGCAGCGTTTTGGATCAGAGAGTATGCGTTGGTCTCTTGTGTTCTGATATTGTTCTTCAAGTCTTCATCCCTATTTATAGAGGATTTGAGAGACGTTGAGAACTAGCCGGTGCATCAACTTGTCTTGACTGAAGCTTTGATTCTTCATCATTGATCTTTTGCCTGATTTGATAATTGTCCTATGAAGAACCAATTTCAAATCCATTCCAATAGAGAAGGAACAATGATTGCAAACATTACTGTTATCCTTGTCTTGATGTATAGACACGATGCGGAGATGGTGGTTGCAGAGGCAGGCGCAGAGTTAGTGGTTGTACACTTCGTACCCTGTACTTTGTCAACGCTCTTAAGCTTCTGGTGAAGTGGCTTCTGATGAGATGCTTCTGATGATCTTGCTTCTGATTACCTTGCTTCTAACGACATCATCTTCAGGAGTGCTTTTCTTCAGGAGCATTTTCTTCAGACGCATTTTCTTCAAATGCTTTTAGCTTCAATATAAATTCATTTGCTCTTTGACTTGTTCAACCAGAACCTCTATGAATAAAACTTTGATTAAGATCTTGTACACTTGAACAAATGTTTAGCATATCCAATTGACTTTTTAATACTTTGTTATCATCAAAACTTAGACGGTGATTTTGCGAAACACCCTTTGTTCCAACATACTTGACCAAAAAAAAAAAAGAAATCAAACTCTTAATACATGCTTAAAGAGTTTTAATTATTCACCACTTGAATCAATCTATTTTTGGTGATCAATACAAATAGTTATTTACTCTGCGGATTATCACTGATTACTACTAAATCAATGAGCATTTTTTATGGAACTTTTACTCTCCCAATTCATTCAAACTTAAAAGATAATTAAAGTTGCTAATAACCATGAGTAATTTTACCCAAAAATAACAATTTGAAGGTGCTGCGTAGACATGCCAATGTTATCCTTTATTATAAAAGCTAGACTTGATGAGCTAGCATGTTTTCCCTAATCCTTTGCATTTTTTCCTCTTAAACATGTAATTATTGCTAATCTAATATCCCAACCACACACTTAATCATAGCCATTGATTCAAACTCTATTTTCAAACTCCTCACTTTAACTCTCATACAGAAACGTCATAATGGCAATTGAAAACATTGTCAATCATCCTCTTTTTCCCTCCCTAATACGTAATTAATATTAATCTACTCAGTCAATCACTCCCTTCATCTCAGTCGTAGATCTCATAACCTTTCATGTATCAATTTTCCATGATTTGAGTCAACCACCCCCTACATCTCAGCCGTAGATCTCATAACCTTCCACGTATATTAACGAATGCATTCCCATTATCCTCTACTGCCATCATTTTTACGTTAAAACAGTTTAGACTTAACAGTGGAAAGTGATGCACAAACTCTCTTAGCCTTGCACTGTTTGAAGGGTACAAATAACACCGCAAAATCTAACCAAGTTTCATCTTCTTTCTTGATCTCTTATGTTTTGTTCCATATATATCTTTCAACTTGCTTTAATTTCTTTGAATCTTTGATCTTTTTCAGCTCCATTAGATCTAAGTCAAGCGCCCAGCTGTCGTGAGAGTTTGATGTCTGCAGTGCAATTGATGGAGTGCAATTTTTAGAATTTATGTTTTTAGATCCATTGTGATGTTTTTGAATTTTCTTTACATTATAATGCAATTTATGGTTTATTTTTCCAATTTAATGTGCTCTCTTTTGATTTCAATACAATAAAGAGTAATATCTTTCCAATTTAATGTGCTCTCTTTTATATTGAATGCAATTTATGGTTTTAAAATGTTTCTTCGTTTGACTATTGAGCTTAAATGTAATTTATGGATGATTGTTTTCCAGCAATTAATATTGTACCATAATCCTTCATGGAGCCAAAATCATGGTTTTAGAATGTTTCTTCGTTTGACTATTGAGCTTAAATGCAATTTATGGATGATTGTTTACCGCAATTAATATTGTATCATAATCCTTCATGGAGTCAAAATAATGGTTTTAAAATGTTTCTTCGTTTGGACAATGCACTTTTAGTTTTAACTAGCATTCAGCAAAAATTATTGTATAGATCACGAAAATCATGCTATGAAGGACATTTCAAATAAGGATATCAAATAGTTAAAAAAATATTGATGACAATCGAAACTTCAGGTTAAGACTTAATGATATGCGAAAATTCAACTTAATGATATGCGAAAATTCAATTAATTTCTATGGGTGCAATTTAATGAGTTTGCGAAAAATATTGATGGAACTTAATGATTTGCGAAAAATATTGATGGCAATCAAAACTTCAGATCAACGATTACATGTTAGATTTGATGCCCGGTGAAGAGAAGACATAATTGAGCTATGATACTCCATTGACACAGAATGAAAATTGTGATGTTGTTATGTCCACACTCTAGAATTTCTCAACACAATAAATGCTCGAGGACTCCCACATCACAAGATAAGATTGAAGATTGGAGTTCCAATTATGCTTTTGTGAAATATTGATCTAAAGTTAGGATTATGCAATGGAACAAGGTTAATCATAACCATAATGGGAAAATTTGTGCTTGAAACAAAGGTTATATCTGGAAGTAACATCAGCGAAAAAGTTTTCATACCCAGGTTATCTCTTTCACCATCTGATGTTAAAATTCCTTTCAAATTTCAAAGAAGACAATTTCCAATATTTGTCTCATTTGCTATGACAATCAACAAGAGTAAAGGGAAATCACTTAAAAATGTTGGAATTTATTTGCTGAGTCATGTGTTCTCGCATGGTTAGTTGTACGTTGCAATTTCCAGAGTCACTTCAAAACAAGGTTTGAAAATACTAATCGTTGATGGAGATGGAGAGAACACTAATACAACCTCAAATGTTGTTTATCACGAAGTCTTTCGTAATGCATCTTGATGTTCAATGTTCAAACCTTTTTGTTATGTATGCTACCATTTCATTTTGTTGCTATTGTTGTCTTAGAAGGGAACATATTTTTAAATTGTTATAAAACTTCTATTAACTATATATGTTTACATTTTTGCGACTGATTTGATTAACTTCTACGTGGTATGATCCGTACGGTAGCACAGATCAAGAGTCTAGTTAAATAAAAAAGCAGAAAAGGATACAATTAGGTATACGTTACAAAAAAAAATACATGCCACAGTTTTATTTTTATTTTTTTTTGAAACATGCCACAGTTTTTTATATATGCTAAAAAACAGCTTTAAATAAAAACCTGCAATAACAAAATCATGCTCGATACATAATATAAAATTAATCAAACTAATTGAAAATTAGCAAAGTTTGCCGATTGATTTTAACCGACGGCAATTAACTCTTAATGGACATTTACGTTTTTTTTCGCGTGTTAAAAGTGGGAACAGCTTTCCACTTTTGTTCCTTGCAATTTTTAAATTTTGGGCCTTATTTTTCATGTGAGCCCAATATTTGTAATGTTAGATACACAATTGCAAAACGAAAATTGCTCTTTAAGCCTCAGCAATTGCTCTTTGGCACCTTAAAATGACCATAATACTCTCCGATGACAGTTATCTATATTTATTACAGGAATAAAAAAGATGGTCCAAAATTCTCTATTCCCTTCATATACAATATAGGTAGATTAGTAAAAGGTAACCGTTAATCGTGTTCGCATTGCGGTTTGATTTGAGTATCCAATAAAAATTCATCCGATCCAAAATTTTAAATATCCGCAGTTTGAATCATTTTGAACGACGTTCGTAACTGTTGTTGGATATCTAAATTAAAATCTTGTATGCGTCAAAAAAAAATCTTATAAAACATATGATAAAGTTAATATATTTTTTTGAAGGATACTAAAATGAATACTACCAACACGTAAAATCATAAGTTTGATAAAAAATACAACACAACATATATTTTTTAGGTGATAACATATCATATATTAATACTTCAAAAAAACTAATATCATATATTAAAAACTAACAATTAAAAATGAAATTAATCGATCATATATGATACTATGAAATAGTGCAATCAATTTTTTTAAAGAAGTAAAATGAAATTATTAAATTTAACTAATAAGTATTATTAAAAAAATTAGAAACCGTCCAACAACAATAAATGCAATATATTTTATTAATAATAAAGAAATATTTTAAAAAACATTAATATTTATTTGTTTTTTTTTGAAAAAATCAAAATGAAATATATTGCTCAAAAGGTGCATCCACCAGAAAAAGAAAATGAACAAAACCAAATGAAATATATTGTTTTTTTTGAATCATCCAATATATGTTACAACACAACGACACCTATCAAAGGTGCATCCACCAGAAAAAGAAAATGAACAAAACCAAATTACATGATGCCCATACAAAGGATAGCGTGTCTCCACTAATCATGAAATACAAAAGAAATAGGAACAATATTTGAAGATAATCATAAAAATGAATCCAGCTTCACTCTTTCAAGTATCCTATAAGGATCAATTACCGCAATTTTGAAGACACAATTGTTTCTAACCTTCCATATTGCCCATGTAGATGCTAGCCAAATAATCTTAAAGTAAATATGAGATGATCTTGGCATACCCGCCATGTGAATAAACTGAGTAAAGTGATCTTGTAACAACCCTGGACACACAAAAGAAATGCCAAACCAAAGACAAATGAGGTACCAAATACTTTCAAACAAATTGCAATCAATAAATAAATGATCCGCCATCTCCATGTCACCTGGTTTGGTCTTGAAAAATATATACAAAATTCTACCCGATCCAAATGATTTTACAAAAACACAGCCATAAATTTTTTTAGTACCGTTTTCAGTTCTTTTAATCGATTTACGATTTAATTTTGGATTAGTTTTGATGTGAACAACCGTAATAATTATGATACCAGCAACCATTTTGCAACCGTATCGATGAAAATTTGAACATAGTGTATATGACACGAGGTTACAAATCAAAGTCTTACACCGAGTTTACAAAAATTAGATTCCTTTTTTCAAATGTAACTTTTTTTGGTTAATTTTTTTTATGAGCTAATGATTTTTTGGTTAATTGTTTCTTTTTTTAGTTGTTTTTTGTTGATTGTTCTTAAATAAATTTAATGCCTGGTTTTAATAACGCGAAAATCAATAACCAGTAATTAATGTTTGGTTATTAAAAATTTGTTTTCATTACTAGTAATTCTTAATACTACTACTACATGTTTTAAAATACATCCCACATTTAACTACTTCACGTATGCCATGACACAATTTTAATCATTAATATATTTAATTATCCATAATTTAAAATTATAAAATTTTCATATTTTAAAAATACTTTTTGAAATAAATCGAATAATATGTAATTTGCTAACATTTACATGTATATATCAGTTGAAAAATATGGTCAAGGTAAATTATGCGAAAAGTGCATATTATCAAAATGTGATATGAATTTTAAAGGAGATGAAACATTAGGAATGCTAACATACCATGGGAGACGACGTTTCGTTGATTATGAAATTTATGAAAAGGAGATTTTCCATTTCAAAGCCCCAAAAACTTCATAGTTAAATGTTTCTTCTTCAATATGAAACTAGTTGAAGCTTATTTTACAACAAATTAATAATTTCAGTCTCAAATTATAAGCAATAGGAAAAAATAAAATTAATGTTTTATTGATATTGTAAAATTATAAAATTAAACTTTTTTTGATTATTTAATTCATCTTTACCAAATCATTAACGAAGGATGATTTATAAAATTATTCATAATTTTCTTTCTCGAACAAAATTAATTATACTTTTTAATTTGTGTGAAATGATAAAAACAAAATATAATTTTGGGATGGAGAAAGTAATAAAGGAAAAAAAAACAAAGACCTTGAATATGTAACACAATATCTTTTGGAGTTTTTTCTCCCTCTAATATACCATCATTTTAATCCACCGATAAATTCTTATTTTTATACGCATACTCTGTTTTTTTTATTAAATTTGATTTGATACCTTTCTCCACGGTCACATTTATAAACAACTATTTATTTTTCAGATTCATTAAATAATTGATGTATCTAAACTATAATATAGTTCAAGTACATTAAAAATTAAATAAACCTGAATAAAAAATATTTACTAATAAATGAAATCGGAGGGAATAAATGGTAATTACTTCTTGTTCAAAAAATTGCTAGTTACTTTATTCTACCCAACCAATTGCTAGTTGCATTTGTCTTCTAATTTTTCATTAAAATTGTCTTGCACTTATTTTAAGTCATGTTATTTATAGAATTTAAACTCTGGTACCAAAATTTTGTTTCAAGAAAGTTTAAATTTAAAGATAGCAAAAACAAATTTTATTTAAAAAGATACATACTAAGTTTTTTTAAAATAAATAATATTAATTAATTCTATTGAATAGAAATAAATATGAGTAATCGAAAAAATAAGTAAACAACTGCAAATCAAACTGACAATTAAATAAGAAAACACTTAAAAAAGAGAGTTGCAAAATATTATTACTAATATCGTCAAAAACAAATTACGAGTAGTAATAAGTAAACGACGGCAAATCATCCAACAAGACATTGGTGATAAAATAAGAATAAGATTCCCCGTATGAAAATAAACTAAAAAGAAAGTAACCGTTAACCACCACCTTACTTTCTAAATCATACCAGATTTACATAGTAACGATTAATAACCACCTTACTTGAAAATACTAAAAAGAAAAAGAAACCACCACCATGTTTCCATTATTTCCTACTGCTAATAAAACCAATATACCCACCCTTATTCTAATTCCCTCCTAAGGTTAGCTCAAACACCCCCAGACCCATGCTCCCACTCCCTGAACCTGAACCAGAACCAGAACCAGAACCCGAATTATTCTCTTGCATTGGGGCTTGATTATGAACTTGGTGGTGACGGTGCTCAAACTCATACGTTACAACCAGCATATTTGGATCATCTCTTGCCTTCTCCACTCTTTTCCTAGCTGGACAATTTTTAGATATAGTGCACCTATAATAACCCCTGAAATAAACAAAATCAACCTTATTAGACATTCATTTGACCATACTCAAATTAATAAATCATCACTTACCTTGGATGTGGTGTTCCCTTAATCGGTTTGGAACCATACTTCCTCCATGAATACTCATCTGCTGGTATATCAGCAATCCTTGAACTTATGCAAGGGACTCTCACTTCTCTCCTGTTCCGATTTTTCCTAAAAAAAAAAATTAAATCAAAAAGTTATAATATGCCATTGTTGCTAACATGCACAAAGTCAGACAGCAGTAAAAAGCAAAGATTCTGTTTGTGACATTTGTTTTCCTTGTCTTTTTTTACAAGACAGTGTCGAAAAATTCGTTTGTTGACAACAAACGAGAAACATAACAAAAAAACTCATGTTGTCGTTTTGACGCGTGCCGTGACCAATGAATGATCCGTAAATTAATTGTACCTTTTCTGGCAGTGGCATTTCTTAGATGCGGAGGTTTTCCCAGAGACATCGCCGGAGTGATTGTGACAGCTTTTCTTCAATGACGGCGATGAAAGAGGCGGTTTACCACCGGAGACAGTAGGGGTGAGGGTATAAGAAGGACTGATCCTGCCGCTGGAAACGCTTCTATCGCCGGTGATGGCGGAGGACATGAAGGATGAGTAAGATGTGAGGGGCTGTTTACCACGGGAGACAGAAGGGGTGAGGAGGGGAGATGTTCCTAGTCTGCCATTGGAAACACTGCCTTGGCCAGTAATGGGGGAGAAAATGAATGATGAGTTAGATGAGAGAGGTTGCTTACCGCGGGAGACAGCAGGGGTGGAGATGATAGATGGGCATGGACATGGACCTAACCTGCCATTGGAAACACTGCCGTCGCCGGTGATATCACGGGTGAAGGCAGATGACATGAATGATGAGTTAGGTGAAAGAGGTGGTTTACCACCGGAGACAGCGGGGGTGAGAAATTGAGACGGACCAAGTCTGCCATTGGATACACTGCCGTCGCCATTGATGGCGGAGGACAGGAGTGATGGAAAACTAAATGTTTCTTTGGGGATTTCTGGATCTAAGGATTTAGGGTTAGATCTAAAGGTGTTATAAGGCTTGGTTAAATCGAGAGTTAAAGGCTGGTTTTGGCTCTTGGGAGGAATTTGAATTTGAGGTGGTGGTGGCTGAGTAGAGGTGGAGGGAGTGGAAGTTTGTGGCAGCGGTTGATCAGGGGTTGCTTTCGGATTGCGGCGGAAGCGAGCATGTCCTTTACGGTTGAGTAAGTTGGATAGTTTCTTTAGGTCTGAAACAGTGATGTTGTTGAGTTTAGTGTTTTGAATAGAGGGTTGGGGAGAGACATTATTAGCGAATTTGGCAAGTGAGTTTAAGCCTTGTGTGACAGTTTCTAATATTGCTTTTTCTTTTTCCTCATCCATTTTTGGAAAATCCATCAATCTCAATGTCATTTTCTACTAAAAATGGACAATGGTTGAGGTTAAGGAGAATATCTGAGTTTATGTTTTGATTTTGTATGGAAAATGATGATGATGGGTGAGGTTAATTTATATGGAGGAGTGAGAGGCAAAAAAAAAAGTTTGAATATTTTTTATTTTTCTGAATGAAAAATACAAAAGTTAGTCAATGAGTTTTTTAATTTCCTTTTGTTCTACTTGATCAAAGGGTGGAGATTAATCTGACGAATTATGAACGGTTCCTGATATGGGGTGTTGAACGTTGAAGTGGGTCCAAAAAGCATCCTCGGGTTCTAACTTTCTCAGCGTTGAATTTCATAAAGAATGATTATCTAGAAAATCAATTACTTCCATATTGTCAAAAGAACAAGTAAAAATCAATTATGAGTAATTCAATTCAACGCGTCACTTTAATACTAGGATTACTATATTTTTTTAAAGACTTCCCTTTCCTAGTCATAAAAAAGGCAGTGTTTTTAAAGAAATATCGAAAATAATTGTGTTTTTAATCAAGTTTCTTCTTGTTTTTTGACAGCATTAATCGTTTTGTGATTATTCTTAATGACTCTCTTTAGTCTTGTTTATACTATAAGAAACAAAAGATATAAATTATTAAGATTAAAGAAACACATTGAATATAATGATTTGTATTTGATGTTCCTGTATCAATTGGTTTAATTCCACAGACTTACTTGTTTTTCATATTACCTCTATAATAACAATGGCACAAATGAAATTTATATTTCCTTTAAAAAAAAATATTAAACCTACTGGTTCAAACACATTTGAAAGTTTATCAATATTTCTAATGAAAAAGAAACAAATCATTAACACTTTTTTTTTTAGGAAAAAAAGGTCAACATTTTTATTTTATATAAAAGTGAGCAGAGGAAGTACTTTCTTCATAAAACTCATTGAAAATATAATCCTAATTACTGATACTACAAATACTTAATTGTGATAGCTAAATATATATTATTGGAACAACATATTACAAAATATATTAAATTACTCAACTAAAAAAATATTTTTTGTTGTACTAGTTTCGCCTCAAATTATGAGTAATTCAATGTGTAACTTTAATAAAATTATTACTGTATTTTTTCAACACTTCCCCTTCCAAGTCATAAGAAAGGCAGTATTTTTAAAGAAAAATCAGAATCATTTTGTGATTCTTCTTAATTACTCCTTTTAGTCTTGTTTATAAGAAACAAAAATATGAATTATCATGATTAAAGAAACACATTACTAATAATTATTTGTAGTTGATGTTCCTATATCAATTAATTTTGATTCCACAAACTTACTTGTATTAACTCTATAATAACAATGGCACAAATGAAATTTACATTTTCTCAAAAAAAAAAAATATTGAAATTTACATTTTAATATGTTTGAAAATTTATCAACGTTTCTTACGATAAAATTTATCAATGTTTCTAATGAAAAAGACACAAATCATTAACAATTTTTTTAGAGGAAGAAAAGTTTAACACTTTTTTTATAAAAATTATAAGAAAATATAATCATAATTAGTGATATTAATTAGGATTATATTTCGGAAAAAATAACAAATACTTTTAAAAAAATTAAATATGTTTTTACCTCGTAAAAAATCATAAGCTTTTAAGTTTAATCTCTAAAAAAAATTATTCATTTTTATTTCCCATTTGCGTTTTGTAGAGACTATTTTGATGGACTAAAAGTATGAATTTTTTTAAATTTTTTTTTATCAAAATAAAAACAATCCTTACAAACTACAATATTATGGAGAACTAAAATTAACATTAAAGTTTTATATAAATTAAACTTGATACTTGTGATTTTGAAGAGATTAACAATGCGTTTAACCCAAAAGACTTATATTTAAGTAAATAACATTAACCACAAAACAAATTGTCATGATTTCCATCAAAACCAAAGTTATATTATTTTTGCAAAAAAAATAATATTATTTCTAATAAAAAAATTATCTATAACCGCCATTTCCCCATGGTGATTTTTGTTTGTTTGATTTGTTGTGGGAAATAACATTGTTGTAATTTATTTATTTTTTTAACAATGTGTTTATAATTAGAGACAAAATGAGTAAAAATAAAAAATTAACCTTTGACAAATGAAGAGTTCGTCGTATGGTAAAACTAAACAAAAATTAAAAAGGCTTCCAAAGTTACCAATTTTTTTTTATTGTCTAAATACATTGTATTTTTGTTTATTTATTTTCAAACATTAATTTTTTCTCTCAAAAAAAATAATTCAAACATTAACTTTTATATCATTAACTGATTGATACAATGTTAAAAGTTTCAAATTGAGTGAAGTATAGTTTGAGAATTTTATAAGCGGGATAAGTTCTCACATTATACTACTAATAAACTATCATTGTTTAGAAAATCAATTCCTACCAATATCATATTGTCAAAAATAGAAATAGAAATCAATTATGAGTAATTTGTGTTTTTCAATGCATAAATTTAATAGCATTGCTGTATTTTTAATTTTTTTTATAAAAAGCATTGCTAGACTAAAGTACTTTGTTTTGAATCATAAGAAAGGCAGTATTTTTAAGGAAAAATCGAAAAATGACTGTTTTTTTAATTGTTTCTTCTTGACAACTTTAATTGTTTTGTGATTCTTCTTAATTACTTCTGACTATGAAAACGATTACGTAGTCTATGGATGAATTAGGCTGATAAATTTAATCGATACCCACAAACAACGTCTATAAATGGGCATAAGCAGGAGGAAGAGTTACCTGTAAAATTAAGCGGGTACGAGCACTCTAATACCTATGTTGCCCTGCACCCGCATGTATACATATATATCTGTAACTTTTCTTGATAACTCTCTTTGGTCTTGTTTATAACATAAGAAATAAAAGATATAAATAATTAAAATTAAAAAAACACATTAAAAATAATTGTTTGTGTTTGATGTCCATGTATCAATTAGTTTTAATTCCCCAAACTTACATGTTTTTAATATTACCTCTATAATAACAATGGCACAAATGAAATTTACCTTTTCTTAAAAAAAAATGAAACTTTCTAAGTTCTAACACATTTGAAAATTTATCAATATTTTTAATGAAAAAGACACAAATCATTAACACTTTTTTTTCAAGGAAAAAAAGGTCAGCACTTTTTTTTTATAAAAATGATTAGAGGAAGTACTTTCTTCGTAATACTCGTTGAAAATATAATCCTAATTAATGATATTACAAATACTTATTTGTGGTAGCTAAATATATATTATTGGAGCAACATATTACAAAATATACTAAATTACTCAAAAAAAAAAAATATTTTTTGGGGTAGCTTTACAACACATAGTTTCGCCTCTAATTATGAATAATTTAACGTGTAACTTTAATAAGATTATTACTGTATTTTTTTAACACTTCCCCTTCCAAGTCATAAGAAAGGCGATATTTTTAAAGAAAAATCAGAAAATGATTGTAACTTTAATAAAAGTATGAATTTTTAAAAAAAAAGGTTAATAGGTCTTTATCCCCCTGTAATATAGGTCATTTTCGGTTTCCCCCCTGTAAAATATTTTTTTTGATTTACCCCCCTGTAAAATATTTTTGTTTTGATTTACCCCCCTAATAGGCCAAACAAAAACGAAAAATTCTTGAAAAAAAA
>Ga0315913_1003788_pt1 | contig 18176 bp, 13 predicted proteins | sample MpolsnodulesMG_FD_207736 | JGI IMG/M metagenome (GOLD analysis project Ga0315913, IMG submission 207736) | Medicago polymorpha root nodule microbial communities from Los Angeles, California, United States - small nodules | ecosystem: Host-associated > Plants > Roots > Nodule | place: USA... | reverse complement strand
TGCTAAAAGACACCTTCATAAAAATTAGTTGGTGTCTTTTAACAAATGCTCATAGAATAACTTGCTAAAAGACACCTTCATAAAAGATGTCTTCTAGCATAACCCTATATATATATATATATAAGTTGAATTCTTCGATTTTTGTTGCGATCTTTGATTTTGCGATCTTGCTATCCTCTTTCAATCTGAAGCAAAATTGCGATTCTAACAACCATGGTTCTAAAGGCATCAATTATGTAAGTTGCCATGAAGCACCTTTAACTAAATTTTAGTAACTTTCCTTATGGAATTTGAAACTTAGGCAACCGACCAAAGGAAACATATCTTTTTAATCTTTTTAATAATATAATAAATTGACTTAATTAAGTATTTGATTCCTCTAATGTGCTGTACTCATGATTTCGACTCCTCTTTTACTAAATCCACGATTTTCATCCCCTTATTTTTAAAAAGTATGAGATTTTTCCCACTTCTGAAATTGTGACAAATTTTGGTGATGTGACAAGTGAGATGCTTATGTGACACATAACTAGGATGTATGATAGAATGTTATCCAGGCCCAATCCAGGTGAAGAGGATGTGTTAGTGGGCGTGAACCTTGCTTAGCCCAAAGTTTGGAGAGTTTATGAGAGAAAGAAGAAGGGAGAGAATGAGCAAATAAGATGGGAGTAGGGAGAATGAAGGAATTAGGCAATCATCTTGCATTCTAACCCTTACGGCTAGGCAGTTAGAGAATACCTTTCTCTGTTGAGGAGCTTCTAGCTCTTGAACTATCTTGTATTCTGTTTTCACTATTCCACATTAATCAAATAATTTGTTACACTATTTTTACATTGTTACCTCTGTTATATCAATGCACGAGCAGACATATTACATATTCATGTTACCTTTTTCTTTTTATTTTTAAAAAGGTTTACTTTTCCTAAATTAAACTAATAAAAAACACAACTATTAACCCTAGTAAAGTCAAACACGAAAAATTAAAAAAAATTATAAGTGGAAAGTTAACAACATAATAAATACACATGAAAGGAAACTTCAAAGATAACTGCTGAAAAAGAGAGGACGAAGAAAAATATCTTACCTTGATGATACATGCAAATTTGGTGCAGAAACTATGCTTCCCGTGAAGCATAATGCCAACTCTTTCAAAAATGTGCTTTTGGTTTCTGCGATGAACTGCCTTCCCAAATCTGGTCCACTTCATGTCATTTCGATTTGGAAGAATCATGTATCTAAGAAAAGGAAACCAGAATCATGAAACCATGGAAAGGGGGCTTTGAAGATATGTTTGACGACATGGATCATTAAAATATGACAATGTAAATATTTCCATAGATTAAAGAAACAAGGTAACAGAAAATCTGTGCATTAACAAAAACCTATCCTTTGCATTGACAATGAGAACACAACTTACTTTTCAGGTAGCAAAATAGTTCCAGATGCAAGACAATCAGTAAGCCAGTCAACTCTTAGTATTGAGGCACCAACAGCACAACCATACAAGAATTTGGCGGTTTGCAGCTGAAGAAAACAACAGACACGATTTTATTGGAGTTAAAAATGTAGCCCATATATTACAGAAACATGATAACTAGTGTGCACAATTTGCCTGCTAGTGATGCCAAAAAAAAATGGAAAAAAAACATTGTGAGCCTTGCAATAAAGTCTTGGTTTTAGAAGTGTTTCATAGACATTGAATTTCAAAACCTCACCACCAAGAAGTCATAATTATTAATTAATATACTTCAGTTCAGCTAGTGCCTACTACTTAACTTGATTGCAACAAAGTATGTACTTTGGGTACCTAACAACCAGGTTATCGTTTATGAAAAGAATCTATTCGCTTAAGTTATAAGCATCGTTCTTGGATCTAGCTTAACACTACCAGCATTAGCTTTTGGGTCAAATGTTCCTTTGACAATGTGACTACTGGGACTGTATCAAACATAAAATGGAAGTTGAACTAATAACCAACACATATGCTTCTTCAAGACACCAGTTGGCAGATGTATCACAAATTAACTGAGGCACTACCTGCAAAGTGCTATGAGGATCTTACTTGCAGGTTCGGAATAATCAATATCTACTCACTAGTATGAGAGGCAGTGTTGAGTATTATTTTAAATAGTATTGTTTTAGAGGGAATATTTTTATATTCCTTCACTTAGATAAATTTTCTCAACTATTCTCCTTAAATAGGATAAGCCCATGTGTAAAGCATCTATTTACAGATTATTAAGTAATCATAATCCTAGTATATCTTTCAAGTCCAACTGCTTTGTGATTCATCAAATATTTTGAAATTCAGGAACTGCGTAAATCATACTTGTAGGGAATTGCAACTTAATTGTTTATAAGAATCCTCAGTAGCATAAAGTGGGAAGCAAAGAAAAGGTAAAGGGATAGACACATACACAGTTATCAGAGGTTTTATGCATAACTATTAAGAAAAATGACAAAAGGTTATATTGATCGTGAGAACAAACCTTTTTGTTACATAGAATAATAGGAAGCTGCAAGCCAGATAAGGTTGAACTTCTTTTTCCCTTTGAATTTGGTGGAGAGGGAATATCATAAAGTATCACCCCACCAGAATTTCTTATAAGTGCTTCCAACTCCCTTTCCTTCTGACTAGATAATCCAGTGAGGAGGAACTCTCTACCTCGAAATATGAATTCATTCATTGCACCTCTGCAATAATTTGTCAAAGAATGTTTCATATGAGGTGCAGAAGTGGTCAATGACTTTGAAACCCGTTGCCTTTTTGCTCTAATAGATGAACCTACATTATTGCAGCGAAAAATAAGTAATTTCTACAAGAAGTAATTCCTAAAACTGAAAGATACATCAAACAAACAGAGCTAAATATATACATTTTTTATCTGAAGATTCCAACTTCGACAATTTCCTTTTCTGATGAAGCTCCTCCACTTTATCTGAGAAATGTACTTGCTTTCTGACTTTAACATGTCCATCAACGGATTTATTGCACTCAACTGGTACCTTAATAAGATTATTGTTCTGTTGATGCTGAACAACAGTTTCTGGTACTACATATTGGTTTATATTTTTCTCTATACTGATATCATTTACAGAAGTTTTAGGACCCAGTAAGCGGTGGCGTGTCCTATGGTTTAGATTAATAGGTGACCGCCTCTCATGTGTCAGTTCTGAGGCTTTTAACTCATCGCTCTTGTCATCGGTTATTTGTATAATTGACTTTTGATCAATCGGATGTTGATGATTTACTTCATTTTTGTTTTCATTTGCATGTTCAGATGCAGAGGGAGACTCTGAAACCCTTGTTCCCAAAGATGCAGCAGCAATATCACTTTGGTTAGTTGAAAGTGGTGTCGAATTAGAGTTTTTGTTAACATCTTGGTTTGGTAAGATCATGCTATAAGTCTTAAGACAAGTATGCTCAACCCTGGTTAACTTCTCAGACATTTGTTCAACCACCTCGGTTGAAGTAAGTAGAATATCTTTTCCATCTATTATAGATGTGATTTTCTCGTCTCTACAGTCGAATGTAGTATTTTTATCTGAGATCCTTTGACAATTGTCCACCTCAAAGTCAGAGACTAACGGGGCCAAATACTCTGTATCGTTTTCTTTGTCAATATGAGTTTCATAATTGTCATGTTCTGAAGCAAAGCTACAAGGAACAACTGAACAAAGAGGATCGTTCAATGACAGACTAGAACATCCAACCATATCTTGAGAATGCAATACACCCTCATCGGGTTTGTTGTGTGAACCTTCACAGTGCATACTTAGCTGAGAACTAATGGCACGCTTGGGGTCATGTTTCAGCACACATGAGCTCTCATCAGGAACAATATCTACAGATTCTGTAAGAAAGCTTGTCTCTCTGACACACTTGGGATCATGTTTCAGCACACGTGAGTGCTCATCTGGAATAATGTCTGCAGATTCTGTAAGAAAGCTTGTCTCCTTGACAAGAAACTTTGGAATCCGTTTTTCATTGTTCAGGTTCAATGACGGTGAAGCTTTTTTTGAATCGGGCAATGAAGGTGAATCTAATTCCTTCCAAGAGGGAGACAAAAATTAAAACCAAACAAGAATATGAGCAAAGTATGAAGATGCTGAAATCCATGATAGTAGAACTTACAGATGCAAGACAAAGATAAATAGTCTGAGAAGGGAATGCAAATATATAGAAAACTGAACATAATCAAGTGACTCAAATGTAGGGACAGTGTGCAGGAAGTAAAAGAGGAAAAATGGGCAGGCTCTTGGCAGGAAGAAAAAAAAAACAATTTGATGAAAATTCGCCACTAACCAATATAAACATTCATCTATCTTATATCACAAGTTAGAATTTCTGTACAAACAAATACGCAATTGACAAAGGACCAGGACATTTTTAAACTGGTCATTAAAAGATGAAAATCAATAACAGCTTGAAAAACAGTTTAATTGTATTTGAAAAAAAGTATACCAAAAGAAAATGACAATTGTTATGACTAAGAGAAGTAAAAGATGAGGGGAAAAAGAAGAAAATAACAACCTTAGATGTCCAACCCCCTAACCAGCGGCTTCTAAATCTTTCTGGAGCTAGGTAAGCTGCCCAGTTGTCATTTTTCACATCTTCTGAATAATTCAACATCAGAAATTACATAAGTTTTAATAACTAGGGAGAAGAAGACAATAACATAACTGGGAAAGTACTTAAAACTCACTGCAATTTTCAGAAGTCTGAAAAAGTGAAGAGTTGACACTATTTTGGGGCTTGATGGAAGTAACATCGGCCATAGCCAACCCATCTGCCTGGAAAGTGGAAATCATTGTAGCATCAAGCGGTAATATTGGTGAGATGCTCAAAGCTGATCAGAAAGAACTGAATATGAAAGACAATAAAAAAGAGCGAGAATGCTAATTTTTTTTTATTCACCAACTCTTTTCAACTTGGTTTCACTTGAAAAGCCTATGTTAAAGAAATACAAGTATAAAAACCATTCATATATCTTTACCTAAAAGAATCAAAACCTACACTACATAATAGTCTAGAATTCAATAATTGTGGATGTCAGTCATTGTTCTGATCAAAAGTTGAATGTCAACATCACACAGGTGAGCTTATGTATTTCACACATTAATCCCAAAAGACTATTTCGTGAGTTGCAGTGAAATCCCAAAAGACTATTTCGTGAGTTGTAGTGAAATGTATGAAGGAATAAGACCATTCATATGCCTTTACTTAACATCCTAAGCTTTAAAGATAGTTGGTTGATTATAACATGCTAAAAGTCTAAAACACAGATGTTTCTTAGACAGGTGGAACAGAAAGGGCAAGGTGAAGAAGGTAACTTACCTTGTTGAGGGCTAAATCATTGGTATTATTCTCTTTGTACCGATGGGATGTAGGAAGATCATTCACAAAATGTTTAGGAGCATTAGCACCCAAATCAAGATCATCAGAATGCATCACCCTCTCACCGCAAAAAGAATTTGGAGGTGAGTCTGGAATTTGCTGCGCTTCTGTCTCTACATTGACTTCACACTTCTTTTGTTCAGATTTATCATCAAATTTGGAAAGCTGACATGTAAGCTCTCTGTCATTATGTTTATTGTTGTCTCCATTATAACTCTCATCACCGGACACACCTTTGGCATTAAATACATTTGCATTGGAATGATTTTCTTCAAAGGGAACCCCAATAGGTAAGCCTATATCTTCATAGGCATCCTCCATAAGGAAATCATTTAAATCGGAAAGGGAATCACTATAGTCAGATTCCATGCTTGATGAAAGGAAGCCATCGTCTAACCCCTCAAGACGTGCCTGCTTCACACGAAGTGCAATTTCAAGTACAGCTTCTGTACTTGATGGTTTAGATAACGACCCCATCTTCACTAAATCGTGTATGACCAAAGCTTCAGATGCTGCAATAGAAAGTTCAACTGCATCACTGATCTCATCACTTTTTAAACATTCGGCCTTGGATTTTTCTTTCTGTTGTCTAACAGAATCAATTGTATCAACAAGAGATTTTGAAGAAACGTTTTTCGTTGTTTCAGGAATAAATGCCGCTATCACATCTTGTTCACAGGCATGATTTCCCATCATGGAATGCACGTTCTCTCCAAATTCAACAGAAGTTTGAACAGGTTGCAATAAAAAAGATTTACATGGTGCAACTGCATGATGAGTTTGATTCAAATCTTGGGTTGGGCAAGAGAGTGAATCAACGTCAGAAGAAAGATGAAGACTAAACTGAAACACCTGCGTCAGCGAAATATAAATAGGTCAAGCAAAACCTTGATCATAAAACTGTATCAATGTACAAGTAATTTACCTAGTTCTGAGAAATAAAATATATAAACACAATTCGTGAGGATAGACTTTGCAGATATGTGTGCAAGTGTAGGACATTGGGCATAGAAACACCTAAAACAGAGAAATTGACAAAACCACTGGAGCAATCTTCTAAATGTAGTTAATGCCAGCTTGTTCATAGTTTCGAGTTCATGCCCATTACAAGTGATCGGTCCATATACAACAATTTGTCAAGTAATCGGTTAGCTTCTAGAAAATATTTTAAAATTAAAGTAATTTGTTTCAGTAAATAATACTATGGAAGGATAAACAGTTTAACAAGAACAGATAAACTACAGTAGATAAATTGCTAACCGATTGAAAATAAATTCAGATCTTCCCAATTATATTATTTAGTGAATCTTATGTAACTGGTTCATGCATTGACATTACAAGGTTACACTTGAACTTTTTTATGTGATTGAAAAATGATTTTATTTAATATCAATATTTTAATCTGATAGTTGAAAGAAAATAAAACTTACATTTCCAGGAGATGGAGCAACACTAAGAGATGAACTATCGCTTCCAGATAAGAATAAATGGCAACTCCTGTATCCACCTTCTTCCCTTGATAATACATCGAAGTCTTTGACATCAATACCATGTTTTGGAGAAGGTGCCAAATCCTTGTTCGTTTCAAAGAAGAGAAGGTATCAGCAAAAAATGTGACTAATATAACAATCACGAGGGACTATCAGAATTGAATGATAAACTAAAATGTAACGGGTGTATATCAAATTGAATTAAATACAAACATGGCATGATTTAATCATTAAGCAAAAAAAAAGTAGTACTATACTATTTGCAATCCATTGGTGTGACTGTGCCATTATTATACTGATTACATTTACAATAAACAAAAACAAGTTTTAAAATAAAAACATTTCAAACCAACATGTTAACAAAGAAGAAAACAGGACAGTAGCTTTAAATCAAGCAAGGCTCGGAAATAGACTAAAGGTTCAATCCTCTGCCTGGCACCCTGTCCTGTTTACTTCTTCAACATAGCAATGCAAATTTAGATGCTAACGAAGTAAATTTGGAAAGAGAAATTCCAACCTTCTCTGCTTGGTTGGAAGGAGCTTGAGAGTCCTTTACATATTCATTAAACCCGTCTGTTCTAAGATTCTGAAGCCAACTTGGTACCCATGCTACATCCTGCAACCACATATTCATGTGTCACATACAAAGCCTTCCAACTCGAAGATATAAAAATCAGAATCATAGTAACATCCTTTAATGCAACATCATTAAAAACAAACTAAATCAGTGATTAGTTATCATGTGAGTAATTCTAAACCCTCCAACATAAACGAACGTAGGATTCAATTTAAGTCAAGACAATCACGATCATCTACATGTGATCAAAATTAAGAGGCAGTATAGATGACCTTCTCACTAAGTTTTTACAATAATTATGAGATTTTAAATAATAGCTTCTGATATAAGTAAAAATTAGCTTCTACATGCTATGAAGCTCGGACACTCCTCAGATTAGATGTGTCCTAGTGTCGGACATGTGTCGTGTCCGACACTGACACGACACCGATATATATAATTTCACTGAATTATGTGATTTTCTCAAATTATTAGTTGTGTCTATGTCCGTGTGTATCCGTGTCTGTATCCGTGCTTCATAGTCTACATGTACATTTTCTCAAACGAACACTCATTCAACTTCGCAAAAACATCCAGCAGCTTATAATAACTTAATTCATATACCTTGCTTATAAACACACAAATAAAAATCAGTTTTACACCGACATCCTATAAAATTTCCCTAATTTCCCTACATTTGTAGGTGAATTTTGAAATTGATGGTATGACAAACAAAATTGAGGATTTCTCATTTAAATATCGGTGTAAAACTGTATATGCATAGTAAACTCTACAAAAAAATTTAAAAAAAAAACTAAAATCTGGCATTAAAAAAAATCTACATCAACTTGGTGTAGATCGAAGGATGATGGAATTGAAAGAAAAAGGAATGAAGGAAGAAGAGAAAAGAAGTGTTACCTCGGAGAAGTTAGGAGGACGAAGAGTTTGAGTGGCCATGGAATCGAATTGAAGAAGCTTCTAGAGATGAAGAACTTCCCTCCCCAGCATCACTGTACAAGGGGACGGACTCGCGGTATTTGGCGCCAAGTGATGTCAACACGCCTTGCGCCTAATTAGGTTTATGTATATTGTTTTTGCAATGGAGTATAAATTTGGGTTAAATATGTCTTTAATCCTTATGAATATATCAAATTTTTGTTTTATTCTTCTAAAATTTTCCTTCAACTTTTAATTCCTTAATAAAATTTCATCTTCACTTTTGGTCTCTCTTTTAAAGTAAACTCATATGTAGAATTCATATTTTTGAATAAAATTTTGCAGAAAAATTCATAATATTATAAGAATCTCTCCCAAAAAAAATTAATTTTTTTTAACAAAACATGAATTTAATATGAATTTTTATATTTTTGATGGTTAAAAATTCATATTAAATTTATGTTATGTTAAAAAATTCTAATTTTTTTTGGGAAATATTTTTACAATATTCTACACAATTTCATTACAAAATACTAAAATTAACTTAAAAATAGGGGCCAAAAGTAGTGATTGAAAATTTTATAGGGACTAAAAGTTGAAGGAAAATTTTAGAGGGACTAAAACGAAAAGTTGGTATATTTGTAGAGACCAAAAACATATTTAACCTTATAAATTTTAATTTTTTGTAATAAAGAGCAAAAAATTTGTCAAAAAATAAAATAAAGGGCAAATCAACATGTAATATTTTTTTTTATTCTGTAAAAAAAAAAGCATGTAATATATTTCGTAAAACTATTTTCTTACATTAAAAATAAGAGTTTAGATGTTACACATTAACAGTGTAAAATATCAAATGATGTGTTGTCACATTAATTAGTGGATATAATAACTCGTGTGTTTTCATATTCATTAATCGATGTTGCAACACATCATTGGATACATATGTAAAATAATTATAATTTACGGTTAATGTTAAAATAAAACTTACATATCCATGAAAAACGAGGGTGTATAATTTTCAAAAAAAATATTTAAAAGATAATTTTTAAATAATTAAATGTAAAAATAATGTAGCATCATATAATTAGATGTTATGTGCAACAAACTATAAGAAAAGAGAATAATAATAATAATAAAATCATGTTCAATATAGAAATTTAAGATTCCACACATTAAATATATTACAAAAGTAATTGATTTTGATTGTTTGAGTTCCAGTTGATGGTAGAGATTATTTTAAAATGATTTGTTGAATGTGTAATTTGAGTCGACTAATCTCATATGAATAGTCGGAATCAACAATGTGTGTAAATGTGTACATTTTTTTACAAACAACCGCGGGTGGATCTTTTTGGAGCCTCATGGGAGTCATGGCATCCCCAAGTTTGCTATATATATCATATTAGGCATAAAAATGCAACATGTTTCCCTTGGTTGCAGTGGAAGGGTGTCCAATCTTCTAGTGAATTGGTGTAGGTTTGAGTCTTGCTGGCTCCTATTTTAAATATTTCTTCCATATTTTTAATATTTTATTATAAAAATTGTTCCTTTGGATACTTGAACCGACTCCCCCGCTCTATAATCAAAAGAAACCAACCACTTACCTTGTTAATTACTCATTGTATATATCTTGAAGCAGTTTAATATATATTGCAAACATTTTTGGCACCCTCCGACAAATTTACTCAAGATTCACCACTGCAGACAATAACTCATTATTTCATTCATCACAATAGAGGTAATACAAGATAAAATCTAATAAAAAAATATTGAGATGAGTATAAAATTTTGACACCGTTGTTAATCTTTATGTTACATAATTTGCTTGTCTCATGACAAAACTTATCTTAAAATTTGAAAATTGTTGTAATAAACACCTACATCCATATGATATTGGTAAACTCAAACTGATTATTAGTTTTATCAACTATGATGTCAACCACTACCTTACATGTTCAGTTTGCACATTTGATGGTCCCCGATTGTCCAAGCAAAAAAATGGCTCTACTTCTGATGGTGGAGGAATGTCTTCATGCCATGTGTGTTTATGCCTTTATAAAGTGGTCATAGGAATTTCGAATACACATACTTATACCACATAATGATGTCATGTTGACACCCTTTTTTCCTACCCCTATTATACACCCTATGTGAAAGCGAATGTTAGATGGGGTGTTGAGGGCCACATAGCCACATGTCACATTTGCGCGTGTTGGTGAAGAGGCGTGTGCCACCTATGGTGTCAACGTATCACCACTATATACTAAAGCTCTCATGATTCAAAAATTGCGGCATCAACACTACATTTTATATAATCTACTTCAGGTGGCTGCCATCTTGTGTTGTGTTCTTGGCGTTGCGTTTATGATCATGTTGTGTTTCGCATTTCCTGCCATTGAAGTAATGCTTCACACGCAAGATGTGCAACTGTGTCAATTTGGCTCAACTCATTGTCTCACACTTTAACATTACGATGATGCCATACGCCCCACAACATCATTATCATTTCATTTCTCGCATAGCTTGCCAACCTGCATAACAGGGAAAAGATACAATTCGCAAAACTCGCAGTCGAAACAACAATATCATCAATTAAATTCCACAGTCCAATTCGCCATACTCTCTCTGCCTCCTCACATCTTGTAAAATCATGCCAATCATTCTAATAATTTGTCTCCAAATGAGGGCAACTATTTGTGCACTTATCTTGTGGTCACATTCATTAGGACAAACACATCTCATCAACCCTCTTTTTGGTTTTTATTTTTAAAGGATGAAATATATTTTTGATCCTTATAAATACATCAATTTTTCGTTTTAATACTTCTAAATTTTTTATTAGACTTTAAGTCCTTAAAAAAATTTCATGCCTTTGAAATTTTTGAAAAAGTATAATATTGTGACAATCTCTAAAATCAAAGAAAATTAGCTCCTCTGTGTTTCACACCGGAGAGACGAGGGAACAGAGCTGCGGCAAGAAGCAAGAACGCAGAGTCTATTCCAACAATGGCCAAACTCAGCACCACCACTTCAAATTTCCTCAAATCACTTCACTCTATCTCCTTTCTCAGATTCACCTCTTCTTTCTCCTCCTTTCCAGATACACACTTCACCTCACATTTCTCAGGTAAACGTCATTCTCAACACACGCTGGCAACAGAACTCGCCTCACTAATCCAACAACCCTCTTCTTCTCCCAATACCCCTAAACCCGGAGAAACCCGAATGCAACTCAAACGCTTCCTGGAGCTCCGAATCAAAAAACGGGTCAAATCTCAACTCTCCCACGACGGTAAGTTCCATAACTTAATCCAATCCGTCGTTTCAAATCCCCAAACCCTCACCGACGCTTACAACATCATCAAAATCAACTCCAACATAACTGTTTCCGCAAAATGCGGCGAAGATAACGCCATAAATAACATTGAAAGTTATTCTTTCATCGATAACGTGGCAAAATGCCTTACCGAACGTAGTTTTGATGTGAATGCAAATACTTATTCGATCTCAACGAGGAAAAAGAAGAGAAAAAAATCAAATTCGAATGAGAAAGAAGATATGTTGATGTTGGTGTTACCTAATTTGAAGCTGAGAGTTGTTCAGGAAGCGTTGAGGGTTGTGTTGGAAGTGATTTTCAAGCCGAATTTCTCGAGGATATCGCATGGTTGTAGAAGTGGGAGGGGACGTGTGGCGGCGTTGAAGTATATATGTAAAGGTGTGGTGAGTCCTGATTGGTGGTTTACTTTGCTTGTTGAGAAGGAATTTGATGGTGCATTGATGGAGAAGTTGGTTTGTGTGATGGAGGATAAGATTGAGGATGAGTTTTTGTTTGATTTGGTTAGGAGTATGTTTGATGCTAGGGTTTTGAATCTTGAGTTTGGTGGTTTTTGTAAAGGAGAAGGGTTGCCGCAAGAAGGGGTTTTGTCGCCGATTTTGATGAATATTTATCTTGATTTGTTTGATAGTGAGTTTCATAGGTTGGAGATGAAATACGAAGGTACAGGGGGAGGTGGTGAGGTTGTTGATGGTGATAAGCCGAGCTCTGCATTGCGCGGTTGGTTTAGGAGACAGTTGGATGGTAATGGTAATGGTAATGGTAGTGTTGGTGTTGTCGAGAGTTCTGGTATTAAAGTTTATTGTCTTAGGTTTATGGATGAGATTTTTTTCGCGGTTTCTGGTTCTAGGGATTGCGCTATTAGTTTTAAGTCTGAGATTGAGAGTTATTTGAAAGAGTCGTTGATGTTGGATGTTGGTGATCAAACCGATGTGCTGCCTTGTGTAGGGACTGGTCGCGGTGTTCGGTTTTTAGGTACATTGGTAAAGAGGAATGTTGAAGAGAGTCATGCTGTGAAAGCGGTTCATAAGATGAAGGATAAAGTTGAGTTGTTTGCTTTGCAGAAGCTCGAGGCTTGGAATTACGGGACGGCTAGAATAGGGAAGAAATGGTTGGGTCATGGTTTGAAGAAAGTAAAGGAATCAGAGATCAAACATTTAGCTGATAGTAGCTCTCTCCTTAGTAAGGTTTCCCATTTCCGAAAACCCGGGATGGAAACCGATCATTGGTATAAGCACTTGTTGAAGATATGGATGCAGGATGTTCAAGTAAAAAACACCAAAAGTGAAGAAAATGTCTTGTCTAAGTTCGTTGGGGAGCCAGCCCTTCCGCAAGAGTTGACAGATTCCTTTTATGAGTTTATGAAACAGACAGAGAAGTATATATCTGCTGAGGCAGAATCAATTCTCAAGCTTTTGCCGAATAATAACAGTTTGACAGAACAGGTGATAGCAAAAACCGAGATCATTGCTCCTGTCTATGCCATGAAAAAGCGCCTCGAGAGATATGGATTGACTACATCAGAAGGATTCGCGCGATCTGCCAATTTGCTTGTAATGCATGATACGGGCGAAATTATTGATTGGTTTTCAGGGATTGCTTGCCGCTGGCTGAAATGGTACGAGAGTTGTGCCAACTTTAATGAGATAAAGGTTTTGATATCCGATCAAATTAGGAAATCATGCATTCGTACTTTAGCAACCAAGTATCGGATACATGAAACAGAGATAGAAAAGCGGTTTGATGAAGAACTTAGCAGGCTTCCACCAACACAGGACACGGAGAAGGAGTCAATGAATGAAGAATCGGCTGTTCAAGTTTTCGACAACGATGAGGCGTTAATGTATGGAATTACGTATAGCGGTTTGTGTTTGTTGTCTTTGGCAAGAATTGTGACTGAAGCAAGACCGTGTAATTGTTTTGTAACAGGCTGTTCAGCTCCAGCACCAAGAGTCTATACTCTTCATGTAATGGAAAGGCAAAAGTCTCCAAGCTGGAAAACTGGGTTTTCGACCTGCATTCATCCAAGCTTAAATAAACGGCGATTAGGATTGTGTAAGCAACATTTGAAGGATTTGTATCTTGGTCATATATCACTTCAGTCCGTTGACTTCGGTGCATGGAAATGAGTGTCTTCAGTTTTGTGATCATAAACTTTATCAGGATGTTTGGTTTAAACTTTGGTCATCATGTATTTCTTCACTTCATCGAAGATGAAGGTTCTATTGGAAATGAATTGCATTGCTGAGACGGAATTCAATACTTACTACTTGCCGGCAGATTTTATAAAGGTATAAAGGTGATTCTTCTTGGCCTTCAACTATGAGTTTTTAAGTTTTGTTGAATAATTTGTATTTGAGTACTGCTGAATACTACGAGAGTAGTTTCATAAGAATAGCAAGAATTTATACGTGTCCTGTTTTAGATAAACTAAAATCTATTATATCCGTCTCTGATGGGAATCATGTGCGTGCTTTGGTGAAATCTACAGATCAGATTACTTCGTGCGTTGTTATTTGTTGCTTGGTAATAATAAGTATTATCCTTTATATTGTAACTGATCGTGCTATTTGCACCTGTTGTAGAAGTCCTCAAAGAATGAAAACAACTATCTTAGAATTCAAGTGTCAGCTTTAAAGAGTTTTATTGTGAATTTAATTATAACTTAATCTTCTTTTGTAAGGGCAAGCATGTTACCTTGGAAGATCTTGCTGAAGATTTCAAATTATGATGGATCATTTGACTTGAGTAATAATTTGTCTGAGCTGAAGCAGTAGCCTATGGTGTAAAATTAACACCTTATCATCCTACATCAGGTAAGCATCTTTTCACCATTTTACTATAGGTTTTACTGCGGAGTAACTTGTATGTACCCCTCAATTATCTGTTAAAATATAAGAAAATTTAATTATTTATTTACTTTTCGTCTATTTAACTACTCTTTTATTTACATGAAACAAGTTACCATGAAGGATATTTGAGAATACACTTACCTTTTTATGAAATCAAGAAAATTAATCACACTTAAACAAATTCCTAATAAGTTTGAAGGTAGTTATTTTTGTTCACCACAAGACTAGATGGAATACCTTTCAAGAGAAACCTCTTATAGTTGATAAATTCAGGAGATTGTCAAGTCATAACAATAGCCAATAATAGATAGTCATTTATAAAATACAATTAACCTTAGCTATTACATAAATTCAAACAAGTTAGCCATAGAATAGGAACTTACTTTCAACAAATCGAAACTAAACTTTCAACATGACCCTTGGCCAAGTGCCAACATAAATAATTGTTAGTTCTGTTATCAATAATAGTTTTATGCACCGTAACTCCTGTTCGCACCACTCTATTATCTTTCCAATTATACAAAATTGCTTCCCTTTCTTTATTACTATGTAATATCAATGTATTACCTTCCCCATAAAGAAGCAAGGGTATGAATCGAAGATGATAATCCAGTGCATTCCAACTAAAGTCATAATCTAATTGAAGATTTTGATAACTAATTTTAAGAAATTGAGTCCAAGACTCTTCGACCCCAAATTTCTTCATTTGCCATATAATAAGATAGGTTACCTTGTAAGAATAAGAAAAACAAAGGCAGTCCCCTAACACACCAACATTTGGTTCTATAGGAGGCACCTCATTAAATCCCCGAGGCAGCCAATAGTGATTGTATGTCACAGTCCCCAAATCAAGTGAAACAATAACAAATTGCTCAACAGTAAAGTCCTTCACATCATACCCATTGTACCAGGTGTTATTGTGAATAGCCAACCAGTTAAGAGTGCCACTAAAAAACGCACCATCATACCAAGAATGACCCAGTCCACGATAGTCCAAGTGAAGAGGAATTGTCGGGAAACTTTCAATATTTCTCCAAACATTATCACTGAAACTGAGGACTTTCACCTCGCTTGTCAATTGATCATGAATGTAACGGGACACCACCACTTTACAAGTGTCTGGTATTATCACAACCAAACATGAAGCTTAAACGTGAATCGCCCAAATTACAAAAATACCCAATTTTTTTAGATGTTGTTCTGGTGGCTAGGTTCCATAAACGGAACCAGTACTCTTGAAACCCACTGGTGAAAGAATCACCAGCCAAACATATCAATCCATTGCAGGAACCAACTATACGAGAGCATCCTTTGTCGTTCAAATGATAGTAATCATCCACAGAAAGGCTGAAAGATGGGTTCTCAATTAAACAATGTATGGGGCATGGAACGATACAGTAATCCAAATCCCATTCATCATTACTGCCATAGGGGGACTCACCTGGGATTTCTGTGATGTGATGTGTGATTAGTGTGAAGAGCGGATTTCGTGATGGTGATCTCTTGATGTGTAATTTCACAAAAGCGGGATCAGAGATGAGTATTTTCCAAGATTTACTCACACACCTGAGTCGCACAAGAAATTTCACATCGAGAAAGGATAAGACCTCGCTGATGAGATCGTTTGGGAGGACCACCAGCGATGGAGACATAGATGTGGCTGATTGTATATTACAATATGAACAGATCCGTTGTGGTTCTAACCTAAAATGATTGTATTGTGTATTTTGACCGTGTAAATATGTCGGGGATTACATATATTTATATCTTATTAAACTACCATATAAAATTTCCCGCAAAAAGCTACTCCAGGAATTATGTTGCAATCTCATGAAACCATGACAATGCTTCCTTCCTTGCTTACATTCAATACCATTTAATCTGTATCACGTATCATTAAATTGGATAGCATGCATTGCTATCATTGTATTAGTTGTAGGATTTTCATTTACACAAAAATATACATTTTGCATGAAGTGGTAATTAATGTCCCATCACATATTCCAAGTTTCCTACTATGTTCCTTTACTTTCATTTGATGTTTGAAATGATCAATAATGTGTCATATGTTAAACTTATGACGATGCACAAGTTTTTTAGCTTATATAACAGTTGATAATGTAATTAACATCAATTTCCTTGTTATTGTAGTGGGTGTTATGATCAAATTATGTGCTCAATGCACTTAGCTTGGCCTCCTACAATGGCATCAAGGCGAGTGAGGGACTGAATGATATGGAAAAAGAAAAACGCTCAAAGTTTGACAGTGTTTGAGGTTGCAATCTGGAGGAGTTTTAACCTTTTTAATGAAAAAGTTTGTTGCTTGAGTAATTTTTTTTTTTTTTACAGCAAGAGTTAATTGTGTAAATTAGAAAAGATGGAGTGGTATAAACTATAAACTACTCTCCTTTTTATTGAAAGAGTACTTTAACAAGCATCATGCCTTTTGAGCATTAGTGAATATATTAATTACCATTGTCAATAAGGATCTTTAAATGTTTCTTTAAACCAATATTTTAAAAACTCAACTGAAGATTAATTTGGCAAGACCTCAAGATCATGGTTCAACTGTGGTTGAATCAGATAACAAGTTTGTGAATAAAAAAAGGTAAAAAAAAATATAAAATGAAACTCAGTTGAAATACTCATTTTTGACATAATGACATGTAGTTTAACCCAATTCAATTCCAGTTCAAACATGTTGTAATGTGACTGGGATTAAACCAACTGATGAACGGGCCAATTCACAATTCAACCGGCTGAACTGCCTACTCGGTCCGGCTTTTGAAACATTACTTTAAACCTTTGAAATCCTTGACATAATATTTCAAATATGGTTTCACTATTTTGAGGATTATATATAAAATTGAGAAATGTAACGCTTAACCTTTAGTTGTGTTCACTGATATCACATCTCTTAGCAAAATATAAACACACTTAATTTGGTAGCAAAAACATTTCCATCCATTAACCTTGTATACATAAGCTCATATTATCAACATAGAATGAACTACTTTGCCATGCTTTTAAAGTAAAAGTAAAAGTGGTCACAAAAAGTGATCACTTAAGATACAGTGTCCACACTTGAAGTCTCTGGCTGAATTTGAGATTCCACTTGAACTTGAGAAACTTCTGCAGGAGAGCTTTCAGGTGGAACAGATATCGATGCATCAGTCGCAACACTCTCAGTTTGAATAGATGATGATAGTTCTGTCTCAGCGGGCGCGATGCTCTCGGGTTGAACAGATGATGATAGTTCTGTCTGAGTAGGCACATCGCTCTCTGTTGGAACAGACGATGATAGCTCTGTCTCAGTAGACACAGAGGGCGCTTGAGTAATTTCTTGTGTTTTGAACTCGTTGATGTAGTAACTAAGTGACGGTCCCGAGTATTCGACTTTTTGGACTGGAGGAGGAGAATTCTTACCAACCTGTAGAAGTATTGATGATGCCGCGGCAATTGAGATCAGTGCAAGACCACCAGCAATTGCTGCTGTGTTCTGAGCTCCATCAGAAGAAGAACCAGATGTTCCTGAACTTATAGCACTTTCTGCCACATAAACTGCTGGCTGGAAAAGGTCAGTAAGTGTTAGACAAACATTGACTCGAAC
>Ga0315913_1003785_pt1 | contig 18180 bp, 10 predicted proteins | sample MpolsnodulesMG_FD_207736 | JGI IMG/M metagenome (GOLD analysis project Ga0315913, IMG submission 207736) | Medicago polymorpha root nodule microbial communities from Los Angeles, California, United States - small nodules | ecosystem: Host-associated > Plants > Roots > Nodule | place: USA... | reverse complement strand
TATATATATATATATATATTTTCTTTCCTTTATCATTTAAAAAGTGTAACAAACTAGATGAGTATATTTATACTTACATTTTTATCATTTCAATTATACTCTTAAACAACTTTTTTTATAATAAAATTGTTGTTGGTGTCATTAAAAAAAGAATTTAGATTATATTTTTTTTGTTATATTCTATTTTTGTCGGTGTCATAGAAATAGATAATCATGGTTAGTTTGATTTTTTATAATTTGAAAGCAACAAACATTTATAATTTTTTTAGTTTTAATCAAAATCAAAATTTTATAAAAAAACACCGTTCATAATTTTCAAACGTTAACGCAATAAAAAGAGCGGAAAGACAGGCACTTGAGTGCCCGTCTTTTTGCCAGTGATATATAAAACATCTAATAAATCAACATCCATAATAAGGGATAAATAGAACAAAATTATCAATTCAAAAGTAGGTAGTAATTGTCACAACTCACAAAGTGCAACGTTGAAAACGATAAAACTCAGTCTTACATAATAAAATAATTCAATCTTACATGATAATTAAAAGTATTTTATAAACTATACTTTTTTTAGTATTCTTAAAGGGCCGATCGGCAAGCTCAATGGCCCAACATAGGTTGGGCCATATAAAATGATGGCTCGATGGGCTGGCCCAAAAAGATAAGGTCGTTTTTTCATGCCTTTTTAATGGGCCACCCCACACAATAATATAGGATGGATAGGCCGGTCTGATGGATCTGGCCTATTTTCACAACTCTACAAGTGTGCTGGTGTGTGTGAGTGAGAACAATTGAGGAAAACATCCAATAGATTTTTAATATTCAGTTGACCTTTTAAAATTTGGCAAACTTATTTATCAAAACTCGATGACTAAGAACAAATGGATGGGTTTTGCACAAACTAGTTGCCATTTTATGTTGAAAAAAGTGATCCATTTATTGCAGTTTAACGTACAATATTGTATATTTTAGAAAAACATGTAATTCTTCGGTCTCAAATTATATGATGTTTTAGATATTTTAGACATATTAAGAAGTGTAATTTAATTTTGTTTGGGGAAGAGATATTATGAGTTGTTTTACAAAATTGCATTTAATAAATGATATGAGAAAGATAAAAGAAAGAATTGAAATAAGAGAGAATAATAAATAGTTAAGGATATAATAGAAAAAATAACAATAATTTTTCATTGGTATTGTAAAGCGTCATATAATTTAAGACAATTTTTTTTTCTAAAACGACATATAATTTGAGAAAGAAAGAGAATTATATATTTAATTGGTGAATTATTATTTATATATTCCGTTTTCTAAATTAATAATTAATTTTTTATGTCAAAAATGATATATAAGAATTAACACTGCATAAGAATTAGTATAATACTGATGCATGTGAATCGGTAGCACCTAAATGCGTTAAATATACGAATCAATTTATACTAATGCATGTGAATAAGTAGTGAATAAATGTGTGTATAAATTGATTAAGTTTGATAAAAGAATTCACCAGAACTTGTACGTGAACTTTATGATTGAACTTTTTTCACCCTTGGACAACATTCGTGAGAGATTGGTGAAGAGCAGGATTGGATGATGAAAAATGGGGTTTGTGATTTTAATACAAGGTCAGGGGCACATCAAGTATTATGATTAAATTAAAGGAAATGTTAATTTAAGGAAGGAGCTCAACATAGTAACTTTTGTAATGTGTGCATTCAATTTAATTTTTAAATTTATAATAATTAGAATGCACAAAACTTGAGGGAATATTTCTACTTTTAGGTTCCTTATCTTGTGCCCGAAGAACACAAGTTAACATGATACTTAAATTAAATACTTTAATGATGATGTGACAGCCACATGCAAATTAGTCGATAAATTGATTGGTTTTAAATTATTAAACACGTTATCTACCCAAAAAAAATTATTAAACACGTTTACCTCATTTAATTGAAATAGAATTCTTTTTTAGGTGTACCAAAAAAAAAAAACCTTTTTTAGGGAAAATTGAAATAAAATTCTTATTGAAAGAATTTAATAAAATTTTGATTATTTGACGAAAGAGAATAATTTGTATACATTGACAAAGTAATTTCCGTACATCAATTAATAACCATTATATGAATACGAATATGAATAGTACACATGATCAAACTGCGACATTATTTAAGAACATAGGAGGAAATGCCAACTCAACTATAAATTCGTTGGTTAACTGTCACATAAACTAATTTCCACAATTTTAATAACAAAAAGGACCGTGTTGGTAAAACCTAAGAGATTAATAATAAAATTTTCAAAATTGACCAAAAAAAATAAAATAAAATAAAATTTTCAAAAAAAATAAATAAGAGATTAATAATAAATAGATATAAAAAAAAACCAAAATTTAACTAAGCCTTAAAAAAATTAAGCAAGCTACTATAGCCATAACATTTCATAATTCACCTCAAAGACATTTTCTATACGTGTCTATATTAGGCATCCTTTATTATCACCCACTCTTCTGCCTAAGAATGTTAAATATCTAACCTAATCCCACTACACTACTAGACCTTACACAATGTCAATGAATACCAAAACCACATGTTGAATCCTAAACCATAAAATTAACCAAATGCTAACAAATCCTTAAAAAGACCAACTACACTTTCTAGTTAAGTACAAATCATGAAACTATAAATAGGCATAAAATCATTTCATGTTTTGTATCATATCCCATTTTCAGGTATCAATCACTATCCCTAATGGCTAGACCACTTTTTGTGATCCAACCTTCACTAAGCACTTCAAATATTGGTTTTGCTGGTATGAGCCTTATGATGTGTGCCGTTGCGTTGCTCATGTGTGCTTCTCATTCGCGCAAATGGCGCCATTGGCTCGCTTGCAACGCCTTTGCGGAGGAGCCTGTTATAGAGCTAAACAATGAAGTTGTGATGATTAGTGGTAGTGAACAGGAACAAGAAGAGGATTCGATTTGGCAGAAGAATATACTTATGGGTGGGAAGTGTCAGCTCCCTGATTTCTCTGGTGTTATAATCTATGATTCTGATGGCAATGTTGTAAACCCTGCTAGAACTTCTCTTCCATTACTAACATGGAAATAAGGATTTGAGGAATCAAAACAAGCTTCTTTACTTGAAGAACTAGATCGAAATTAGAGTTCCATGAGTGTGTGAAATATAAGGCCTGTTCGGATTGACTTATTTAAGTTTTTCTATTAGCATAAGCACATTTGAAAGCAGTTTGACTTTATTTTATCTTCTGATAGTAATAGCCTACACATAAACACTTATAAGTGTTTATTTTATGTTATAAGTAGTTAATTAAGTTGTTTATCCAAACATGTTCACAATATAATTTAATGTCCTTTCATTGTGGAAATTAAAGCATCATGAATCTTTAGTTTGAAAGTATTTTTTTCATAGGACAGCTCAGTGAACTAAAGCTCCCGCATACACAGGTCCGGAAAGGATTCCCAGCAATTAGTGTATTGTACGCAGCCTTACCTTGTTTTTTATTTTTCATAAATAAAAATAAAATAAAAAAATAACTTGGATTATTCATGTATCATATCTGAAGAAGAAAAAAAATCATAAATTATCACACTATTCTTGCTATAGATAAAATGAATCTGTTTGTCAAAAAGAACCAATCTAATACAAAACAAAGAGCCCTTTACTTACTACTGTGGTATAACATGACTCCAATCTACTTCACTAAAATGTTTGTCTCTTATCTGAGGATGATGCATTCCGTCCCCTAAATCCAACAACACTAAGTTTAGAACGTGTAGATTTGGAGGCAGTGGTTTTTTTACCCGTTCGCTTATTATCTGAAGAAGTTTTCTTGAAGCTACTTGTACTGGAAGATTTTACAGATTTTGAAACGGTAAATCCTTTCTTTGTAAACTTTGATGGCGTTGATTGTTTACCTGGTTTCGTACCTGACCTGGCATTCTCAGTTCTGCTGCGGGAATCGGATTTGTCCCTAGCACCTGACCTGGTATTCTCAGATCTGCTGCGAGAATCGGATTTGTCCCTAGTACCTGACCTGGTATTCTCAGATCTGCTGCGAGAATCGGATTTGTCCCTAGTACCTGACCTGGTATTCTCAGATCTGCTGCGAGAATCGGATTTGTCCTTAATACCTGACCTGGTATTCGTAGAACTGATACGAGAATCAGATTTGTCCCTAACTTTTGAAGGTTTAACCACGTTTTTGTTCTTTCTTCTCTGCTCAGTGATTTGGTTCCTGGTTACATCCATTCGGACACTTTCTTTTGTGATAGCCTCCAAATTCTCGTTCTTTTTTATTGCCTCCTCTATTTTGGTTGCCAAGCTATAGTCCTTTTTAGTAACCAAACTTGTTATTTTCCCTGAAACAGAAAAAAGTGTTTTTATTCTTCCCAATACAAACAGCAAAGTTGTACAATCACAATTGCAATGACAGAAATACAATTATAAGCTAAAATATGACCAAAGACACGAAGCAGCATGGATTTTTCGCTTGTTAAAGAAAACTTGCACAATCCATGCCGGTACCATGTACATAACCCGTGTTATCTTCTAATTTAAAAACAAAATTGTGGTCACTATAATGTGAGTAAAAGTCTGGTTGCAAAGTAAATATGCAAGAGCATTGGTTACTGGCAATGTAGTCAAGAACGAGTCCCAGCTCGCAGGATAGCACGACCTTACATGCTACAGCACCTCAACTGTGCTTCGACTTTACTCTGGTTCGGTTTTGCCCTGTTTCCTCTGTTTTGCCATTTTTCCTCTGTTTTCTCTGTTTTTTGCCGTTTTTCCTCAGTTTCCTTTTCTCTATTTTGTTCCTTGGTTCCTCTGTTTTTCCTCTATTATCTCTGTTTTTATGCTTGGTTCCTCTGTTTTCCCTCTATTTTCTCTATCTATTTCTCTCAACTCTATCAAAAACCTACCGATCCTACTTACGAACCGTGTTACGTTCGTCGTGTTTACGTTCTTTCACCGGCAGACCGATCCTACATAGGACTACATTGGTTACTGGCTTGTTGATACCATTTATTACAAAATTAAAATAAAAAATAGAAGAGAAATTTTTTCTAATATTTGGTTAAAGATATGAATACATAAGAATTTGTTACCTTTTGCACCCATACGGGCAGTTCTACCTGTGCGATGGAGGTAGTCAATCTAAAATTGAATGGGAAAGTAAAGTAAGTAACCTATTAATATTAAAAAAAGAAGGTAGAATGAAGGGAGAGGGAGCTCACTGAATTCAAAGGGAAGTCAAACATGATAACATGATCAACATCCAAGTCCAGACCCCTAGCAGCCAAATCTGTGCAAACCAATGTGGGGCAATCATCGTTGTTACTTTTGAACTTGTTGAGGTTTTCAACCCTGCGTTTAGATGAAAATGTAATACAGGTAAGTTGGAATAACAGGAAGTGAAGCATCTGATCTGATGAGAGAATGTCAATCAAAGCATTAGCACTCAAATGGCACCATGTGCTCAAACGTTGTTAAAACAAACTCGTATGTATTCTGCCTAGGGGTGGGCATGGTTCGGTTATTGAAGAAAATTGAACCGAACCGAATTTTTGAAATGGTTCGGGAAAACCAAACCGAACCGTTTTAGGTTTGGAACGAACCAAACTGAACCAAACTTATGGTTGGTTAACCGTTTTGTTACCTTCGAACTGAACCGGATTGAACCAAAATCAATAGTTTGAACCAAAATGTATTTTTTGGTACTTCTGTGAATTTAACTGTGTTTTTTTTGTCTTTTTTAATGTAATTGCAAATCTATACTGATCTTGATTATATATTAACCAAAATCACATTAACTTTATTTTAGTTATGGAATATTGAACCAAAATCATTATTTTGGACCGAAACGTATTTTTAGGCTTGAAGTGTGAGAAATTTCTTTTCAGCATTTACCATGAAAATGCACAATCAAACAACTATGAAAAGTCAAAGGATTCATCATGCCATGTTGAGTTGATGCTACTTCTGCATTTAATTATTTTCCTTTGGAAAACCACACTACGGGCATTGCCTCACATTAATCACAAGGTCCAGCTAATATATTCGCGTTCTGAATTATTTTCACTAGCAGTAACTACTATGAATTCATTACTAGCAAGCATATTTCAAACTCTTCTGAAGAGTTTAACAATTGATGTATGCTACAGACCATGGTATGCTATGGAATTGCATGCACAGAGACACTAACATAGTGCAGTTTGATCATATTAAATTCTCATATAATGAACTTGTGTAAAAGATATATGTGCATGAAGTAAAGGATCCAAACGAAAAAAATAAATCGTATTATTCTCCTTCTCTTCAAACCATCCAATGTTTTTATTCATGAATCATGCACCTTCTTTATTTTAGGGTTCTAAATTATTCACTAACAACAATTTACAGTGTCATCCATTACAGTTATGCCAATTCCCAAGCTATTTAATGGAAGGAAAAAAAGTAGATAAATATGTACAACAACTAATATATTTCGAACTATAGTCAATTGAATACAATAGCCACACACATCACATTAACTTTTAATGTAATTGCAAATCTATATTGGTCTTGATTCTATATTAAACACTATTATTTTCTGTTAAGAAATGGTTAATTATGCTGAGTTTATATTATGTTATGTTAAGAAATGATTTCTCAATGTGTAAGTTGTAATGGTTTGGTTCGGTTATTAACAATTCAGTTCAGTTAAAAAATAGTTCGGTTCGGTTAGTGAACCGTCTTCAAAATAACGGTTCGGATCAATAACTAGTGTTATGGTTTGGTTAATTTTGGTTCGGTTCGGTTTGGCGGTTTGGTTCGTTTTTTTGTTATTTTTGCCCACCCCTAATTCTGCCCATCCAGCGTTATCAAATAGCAGCTATTGCATAGCAGAAATTGAACAAATCGCGATTGCTCTATGATACGTTAGTTCGTATAGTATTGTCAAATAGATGTGATAGTGGTGCTAATGCTATAGAACTGCAGCATAGCAGAATTTGAACAAAACACTATTTTCCACAATCCACGATAGACGACAATGTGACCATCTTCCTCCATTTTCTATGTTCATTAATTTTATAAGACATGAGCTATTATTAATTATTAATTATATACATATGCATGTGAACAAAACATTTTCACAACACTTTTTAAGAACAAGTGTTCACTCATGTGAATTAGCATCAGAAGCAATGTCAGGAAATACATGAACCAAGGATTAAACAACACCATAATGCTCTGTTATGAATTGAGTTCAAAGATCGGGCACTTAACTCTGAGTTTATCATAATAGTTTGATCTGTAGTATTCCTTGGTCTTATCTACGTCTAACTACTAGAATAAACTCCGATAATGTTTCCACAGGTATTTCCCACACATGCCTAAACCACCTAAGATGAGACTTCAAAAAAAATTCTACAATGTGGGAGAGTTGTATTCCAGATGACAAACTCATTCTGAGCCAGTGACAGACAATTTGATCCGCTAACAGTAGCCGCTATTTGACAACACTTTTAACTAAATTGTGTATCACGAAACAATAGTGGTTTGTGAATTTTCTCTATCCTATAGCTAATATTTGACAACACTGGATTAAGTTTGTAGCTGCTTGTGATGCTCCCAAAGCAGAGAGTATTGTTGCTTTTTCCATAAGTGTCAAAGTGAGCCAAAACAGCTAACATGGGTTGGCAGTGGCACCACAAGTTGAACCCACTCTGACACCACAGATTAAATAAGCTGTGTCATTTTGATCCATGAAAATGTAAGCCTGTGTTTTACAAATGGAGCCGGATAGGCTTGCGGCTTAGGACTCATTGGTACCTGAATTTCTCCATAGCCATAGATTTAGTGGCATAAAGAAAATCAGTGAGTTGTAATACAATTATTGAGTATCGATAGTAAAACATATCATTCACTTTTCACTCTAAACTATTCCTTTTCCACCCAATCCCTAAAATTTCAACAGTTGACAGTGCTATTTCCGGGAGGCTTAACAACTCATCTAAGCACAGACTATAACTACAACTGCATCACAAGTTCAGTACATTATTTGGTGTGAGAAGTATCCAAACACACTTAAAATATTACCTTTGTGCTGCCGGTACCTCCCCATGGTAATTCACGGTAGATATCTGATTTTCTTCAAGAAAGTGATCCACGGCACGACTAGAATTCAATGTGTTGCAGAAAACCATTACCCTGTTACCCTTTGCAAGACTTGGCTCTAATACCTGCAATCACATGATCACATATTACATAATATAAACCAAGGTGAATCAAAACAACATACAATCCAACTAGTAATCTGATAGTGAACAGCATATATGGAAAAATACACCCTAGGTTTCATTATATAACAGACAAAACTGACGAAAATGTAGAGTATTTGAATATGAGAAGAATAATAGAAAAAGTGCATGTTACTGGCATGGAAAAATGGGATGTTTTGCATTTTGCTTATCAAATAACCTGGCGTCATAGTTTGGAGACCCTTTCCAAAGGAAAATCTTGGTGGGAAGTGGAACTAAAAATGTAATAATGCACCAGTTGAAAATATAAAAGCATCTCCAATGCAATGTTCTAAAATTTTAAGAACGGCTAAAATCAAATTTTGACTTTTCTAGCATTGGAGTCGAGTGGCATGGCAATAATATGTAAGTAGAGTTTCCAACTACCATTAAGAACACAACTATGATTTTTGCATTGGAGTAATAAAAATAGGTGAATGTTCTTAAATAACAGATGGCAACCTGGGGCCCACTAAAGTAACTCAAGAACATAAAACATTGTTCGTAATTAATTTCCTTGCATTGGTTTCGGTGATGCTCTAAAGTATCGAAGAATTGGCCATACAAACCACTCACCATGAGTTCCACAAAAAAACAATTCAATTTGCTATATACCAAAACTCATCGGTGAAATAGAGCATCAGCAAGCTGTTAGACTTCTTATTGTGGCAGTTATGGACAGTTATTATGTCAGTCATCGGTGAAATTGAGTATGAAATAGTTTTTGAATGGTTTTGGGACGGAGAGACCAACCTCTCGAATTCTTGGAGGGAAAGACCAAGACTCTCGAATTTCTTGGATAATATTTATGTATACTATCTCTTTTCTTAGTTTATGTGTGAATTGAATTCTACATTAACTATAACGTGTGGTGTAATTGTGTTTGTTGTAAATGCTTTTTTCATCAATAAAAATCAGTGTCTACAATTAAATGTATTTTGGCATCGGCTTCTATCACAAACCTTACAGATATATGGTCTCATTACACCGCATCTCAACACAACCACTCAAAAAACAATCAATAGTTAATATGTATAATGCAGATCATAAAATTACATATACCTGAAGTAATGAATCCAGCTTGTTCTCAGTACCAGCAAGTTTGATAAAATCATGACGAGCATTAGAAATCTTTTTATGTAATGAGGATGTGCGCAGATGTACAATGCCTTGAAACTCCTCATCAACCAGATTTTGCACAGCCTGTAAAATTAAAAGAAGTCAACACTTTGCAACTTCGGTATCAAATATTAACCTAAATTTTTTTCACTAGACTTATGTATAATAGAGATTGTGTTAGTGTTCAGAAGAGCAAAGAGCACTGCACTGTGCATTTAGTTACCAGGTTACACTACAGCCATATGCGGTTTAATTTGGTAGGATGTTCTACTCAAGACGCTTCTCACATCAGGTATTTTTGAGAATATTATCGGTGTAGAAAACAGAGGTGCTTACGATAATTAAAACTAGTTCAAATGAAGAATTAACATAAAGCTTATGAAATCTGACTATTCCACTACATATCTGCATTAACAGAGCTAAAATATTTAAAACATAAAGCTTATGGTTTGCAAATCATTTGAAAATAAGCATGTGAAGGGCAATAATATTAGACCCGATTGAGAAAGTCCGTATCGAATCAAAATAAACTCCTATGATCATTTTACGAATAATCTTCTAAGTTAGTAATATTTACTTTGCATGTATGTGAACAGCAAGATTTTAGAACAAATCAGCATACCTTTGTCATGGTTGCAGTTACCAAAACAGTCTGGAAACCTAGGCTGTCAGGTTTCGAAGCGCGATGTTTTAATGGGGCCAGGAATTTTTTAATATCAGGACCAAAGCCCCGATCAAACATTGTGTCTGCCTCATCTAATACCTGCAAAACAAAGACTATTGTCAGCAAGTGTAGTTAGTAGCTCATTGTAGACATTCAAATTATCAATTGAAGGACACTTACCACATATTGGATGTCACCGTATACCATATTTCCTTCCTCGATATGTTGAAGAATCCTGCCAGGGGTACCAACTACCATATCAATGGGGTTACTAAGTGACTCTTCTTGAGGCCTAAGACGGCCACCACCACTTACCATGGTACACCTGAATCGTGCATGATGACTTATCAATTTCGCAACTCGAAAAACCTGTAAATCCCATTTTACATCAACTTGCGCAATTCAACACAACAGAAGTGGTCTCTAAAACATGCACACAAATACCTGCTCAGACAACTCCCTCGTAGGGCATAACACAACAGCTCGGGGACGCTTGGGCTTCAACACTAGTCCATTCAATTGCTCATCCCGTCTTAGCAACTACAGAAACAAAACAGGGTCTCAATAATCCCCAATACATGCCTATACATTTACTGTAAAAATAAAAAATAAAACAAGTTTGATCAATCTGTAAAACATCCCACACATCAAGTAATCGACAACATTTGTCAAACAAGTTAGAGTAGAACAAAACGATATGCATTCAATTTCATGTTTGTTTTGTTTTAAAAATTGATCCATGCATGACATAAAAGCTAAAAAAGTGGTACATTTCAATTCTACAAAAAGAGTGGAACCAAAGAGATTATAACAAACCAAACAGCTTGTTCCATACTCTGTAGTCCATATGCCAAAAGCTACCTCAATTTGATTACTTTCATTCAAATACGTAAAATAAGAAAAAAGTGAATCAATCCGGTGAAAAAAACCATGGTGTTGAGAATCCACTTTATTTGGATAGCGATATGGACTCAATAGTAAAAGCAATGGAGAGTTTAGTTAGACCCAACACAAACTCTAAGACATACACAGAAAATGCAAGTTTCTTCCTTGAAACCACTGATTGTTAAATAGCAGCTATAGCAGCGCTACACCAGTATAACGTAACAGAATTGGACAAATCGAGATTGTTCATGTTGTCAAATAGAGCAAGTCATTGAGTGTAACGGCATATGTCAATATCATGTCCGTGTCTAGCATCAACCATTGAAAAATGGAAGTGATTAAACATAACCACATATGTGTCAATATCGTCTCAGTATCCTACATCAACACCAAACACACCTTCAATACATGGTGTCGGTCCTATACATAAGCCCTAAAGATTTTCAAAACCAAACACGTAGACACAGGTAATATTTTAGAAAAATGTAAACAATTAAATGTGTCAATATCGTGTCAGTATCCAACATCAGACACCAGACACGCTTCAATCCAACGTGTCAATCCTAAACACAACCCTAAACATTTCGAAAACCAAAACCATTCCCATTACCTGAACAAGCGGTAACAAATAAGCAAGAGTCTTTCCAGACCCAGTATGAGACCCTAACACAACACTCTTCCCATCCAAAACAGCCGGAACACCAATACACTGAATCTCAGTAGGAACTTCAATACCCATTTCTCTAACAGCTCCCATAACCTCATCCCCAATCCCCAACCCTTCAAAACTCCCAACAACACCACCACCATCCTCCTCCTCAAACACCCCCTCTTTCTTCTTCTTCACCCCCTCAACCTTCCTCACCACCCTCTCATCATTCTTACCCCCACCTCCACTTCCACCTTTCAAATGTCTTATCCTCAACTTCTCGAGGAGAACCGAGTGTTTCTCTTGATCAGGGTCAGATAGCAATGATGGTGACGATTGTGGTGTGGTGGTGAGAGAAGAGAATGGTGTGAAGCGTTTTGGGAAGAGGGATGATGGGTTTTGGGAGAGTTTGAAGAGAGAGAAACGGGAAGGGAAGGTGATGGAGGAAGAGAGAGTGAAGAGGGTTTTTCGTGTTGCCACCGCCATTGATGAAGGTTTTGTGAAAAGGTTTGGTTTTGTTTGGGGTTTTGGGGTTAGAAGAAGAAGATAGTGAATGCGACACTGTGATGAAGAAGACATTTTATTATTTTTAAGATATAGTATGAAATAAATAAAACTATCAATAGCTATATAATCAAATAATTTTATTCAACAAAAAACTATATAATTTCTTCAAAAAAAAAAACTATATAATCAAGTCATGGAAAATTATCAATACTAATATAATGTTTCTATTGAATATTTTTTTTATGGATAGAAAAATATGTTAAATATTCGAATCGTGTATGTTGTGAATTTTATTTTCTTATGTACGCGAAAACAAATTTTTATATACCTTTATGAGAAAGTCAATAAAATAATTTTTTTAAAACTCATGATTATTTTCAAATTATCAAAATTAATGTAATGTTTCTATTAAATAACTTTTTATTTTATTTGCAAACCGTTCAATATTTGCATCGCACCCGTTACAGATTTTATACATTTTATCTGCAGAATTAAATTTTTATGTAAATATATGAGAAAGTTTTTTTTGAAGAATAAAAAATGAAATATATTAACACTGGCAATGGATCCTCTTAAGCACAAGGTGTACTAAAGAGGCCACCCCGAAAGGAACAAATAGTCAATGTATAATTACAAAGGAGAGGTCAGTCGATACCCAAACACAGTAACGGATTCGACCACCAGTTATGATTGCCATAAACAAAAATGGCATTGTGAGCTTTAAGCCACCAGAGAGAATGATATTTAACTTTTTCTAAAAGATCTATCATGGTAGTTTGAATATTCTTAAAAACCTTGTTGTTACGTTCATTCCAAACTATCCACACACCCATAAGCCACAAAAGCTGCATAAAAGAACGTCGTTTTCGTGACATTCCAATGGAGTTAGTAAACTGAAAGAAATGATCATGTAATGTAAACGGATCAACTCCGGAAATGCCCAACCAGTTCCTTATATGCTGCCATATAGAACTAAAGTATGCACAATGAAGAAACAAGTGAGTTGCCGATTCGTCAAACCCACAACCCGCCACACACGTAACATCCGCTTGCTGAAGAATACGACGCCTGAAAAGATTAAATTTCGTGGGCAGCCTGTCTTGAAGCAATCGCCACGCGAGGATAGAAACCTTCAGGGGTACCTGCTTATGCGAAACAAGCTCTCCCGTTGCATCAATCATAGGAGCCGACTGATAAGTTAGAAGCTGATAGGCTTCGCGCACTGTATAGCCTCCCACAGTATCAGGGAGCCACTGCCACCTGTCAGAAACATCAGTTTGCATAACAAAATTGTTAAGTAAAAGGTGACACTCGCCTAACAACTCCTCCTCCGACGACCACAACCGTCTCCTCCATCTCCACGCATCTCCCCTACCTCCCAACCACGCATGAACATATCAGCCACCGTAATGTGCTTATTCAAAGCTAAGCCAAATAAACGGTCAAAACGCCTGCACAACGGGACATCTCCTAACCATCTATCCTGCCAAAAAAGAGTATCTGAACCATCTCCTACCCTCCTCACCACCCTATCAACGAACCAACCCCTCCATCAACACCAATACCATCCCTAATCTTCACTATCTCCCTCTACCAAATAGAAACACTCCGGCCCCTACCTCCAACCTTCCATCCTCCTAACCATATCTCGCCACTAAAACCCTATACCATAACCCACCTCCATCAACCAACATTCTCCAACACCACTTACCTAGCAAAGCTAAATTAAATTCTCTCAACTGTCTCACCCCCAAACCCTCGTACTCCTTTTGAGAACATACATAGCTCCAAGCGATCCAGGAAATTTTCCTGTTATCCTCACTCCCACCCCAAAAAAAAATTTAAAAATAGATTCAATGGAAGAGATTATACTTGATGGAGCTTTGAAAAAGGAAAGAGTATAGACAGGCAGAGATGTGAGAACAGATTTGATCAAAACCAAACAGCCACCAAAAGAGAGAAAACGACTTTGCCAACCCATCAGTCTAGATTTAATTGTATTCAATACGGGGTCCCAAAAGGCTAGCTTTCTAGGGTCACCACCAATCGACAGGCCAAGATAAAGGAAAGGGACCTTACCAACCTTATAGTGAAGAATCAATGTTGCCTCATTCAACCAAGAATCTGTATATTAATTCCCACCAATAAACTTTTATGGAAATTCACTTTCAAACCCGACATCATTGCAAACAAAGACAAAACCGCCCGTAAAGCTCTTACGTTGGCCCAACTCTTAGCACCTAGTAAATTAACCATTAATATAGTATTTTTATTGAATAACTTTTTATTTTATATGCAAAACAGCGTTCAACGTTTGCACCACACCGTTGTAGATTTTATGTGCTTCTATATTCATAAATAAATTTTTAGGTACATATATGAGAAAATTGATATGATAAAATTTTAGAAACTCATGACTATTTTCTTAATATCAAAATCAATGTAGTGTTTATATTAAATAACTTTTTATTATATATGCAAAACATCGTTCCATGTTTGCATTGCACCCGTTGTAGATTTTATGTGTTTTATCTGCAGAATTAAATTTTTATGTAAATATATGAGAAAGTTGATAACATAAAATTGTGGAAACTCATTAATATTGTAAAAATATAACCATTAATATAGTATTTTTATTGAATAACTTTTTATTTTATATGTAAAACACCGTTCAATGTTTGTACCGCACCGGTTGCAGATTTTATGTGCTTCTATTTTCATAAATAAATTTTTATGTGCATATATGAGAAAATCGATATGATAAAATTTTAGAAACTCATGACTCTTTTCTTAATATCAAAATCAATGTAGTGTTTCTATTAAATAAATTTTTTATTATATATGCAAAACATTGTTCAATATTTGCATCGCACCCGTTGCAGATTTTATGTGTTTTATCTTGAAAAATAATTTTGTATGTAAATATAAGATAAAGTTGATATGATAAAATTTTGGAAACTCATAAATATTGTCAAAATATAAACGTTAATACAATGTTACTATTGAATAATTTTTTATTTTATATGAAAACACCATTCAATGTTTGCATCGCACCCATTACAAATTTTATGTTCTTATATATGCATAATTAAATTTTTGTGTACCATATGAGAAAATCGATATTATAACATTTTGGAACTCGTGACTATTTTCAAAATTTCAACATCAATGTAGTATTCCTATTAAATAATTTTTTATTTTATATTTAAAACACCGTTAAATATTTGTACCGCACTCGTTGAGGATTTTATATGCTTATATATGCAGAAGAAATTTTTTATTTAACAATGCATAATTAAATTTTTGTGTACTATATGAGAAAATCGATATGATAGCATTTTGGAATCTCATGACTATTTTCAAAATTTCAACATCAATGTAGTGTTCCTATTAAATAATTTTTTATTTTATATTTAAATCACCGTTAAATATTTGTACCGCACTCGTTGAGGATTTTATATGATTATATATGCAGAAGAAATTTTTTATTTAACAATATGTGATAGCAGATATGATAAAATTTGGAAAACCTATCACTATTTTCAAAATATCAACATTGTTGTATTTTTTTTCTCCAAAATACCGTTAAATATTTACACCACACATTGTAGAATTTATGTGCTTATGTATCCAAAATCAAATTTTATGCATACCGATATGAGAAAGTTGGTATGCTTAAATTTTAAAAACTAATGATTATTTTAAAAATATTAATGTTAATGCAACGTTTCTATTATTTATATTTTATATGCAAATTAGTAAGATTAAAAGAGATGAGATTAAACTATTTTCCTATATTTATGCTATAATACACTGTTTTTTCTTATTATTTAATAGCAAATTGACCATGAAACCCACTAAATTAGTGATATTAGAAGTCTGACCGAAGTTTTTTCTGCAATTTATTTAGCAAATAAAGAGAATCAGATAATAAGGAGAAGAAAAAAGAAACAAATTGACTTTTATATTTGCAAAATATAGGGAATTAGTTGTAGGCTTCGTAGTGATAAATAAAAAAATTAATTAAATTATATAAGATAAAGGGAATCACATCATAAGGAGAAAGTAACAAAAAAAAACATGAGGAAAGATGAAACAAATTGGTATTTTTTTTATTTGCAAGATTGAGTAAATTAATGTTAGGCTTGGTAGTGATAAACCAAAAGAATTAGTTATGCTTGGAAGTGCTAAATCTACAAAACGACGATATAGAGGCTCAGAAGTGATAAATATATAAAATGACGATATAGAAAATTAGTTATGTTTGGAAGTAATAAATTCGAAAAATGATGATACATAGGGAATAAGTTCGGCTAGGAAGATAAACAAAAATATATAATAATTTTTTAAAGATGAATAAATTAAATTTTTATTTTGTAAAATGACTATTGAACCCATAAAATTAAGAAGATTATGAGTTTAATCGAGGATAATTATGAAATTTACTGAAGTAAGATTTTCTTATTTTTTATTTTTTTTGAAGAAGCTAAAATGGAATATATTATCAACACAAAATGTCTTTCCTAGGACAAGGTGTGCAAAGGAAAAACACTAAAATTTGTACAATATTTACAAACCGAGAACATAAAAAACAACAAAAAGCAACGAAAGAAAATAACAACTAAGTGTAGCACAACATAGTGAGGGGACTAAGCCACCAACTATGATAATTGAAAGAGAATTGAAAAAAACTCTCCTTTAACCACAAAAAGGAAAGAGACTTTATTTTGTCCACTATTCGCATAATCGAGCATTCTCTGACCTTGAAAATTCTGTTATTTCTTTCTTTCCATATTTCCCAAACCGTAGCAAACCAAATGGCGTTTAATAAAGTGGACCGCACCTGAGAGCCACCACCACCAGCTATGAACTGAGTAAAATGATCCTTGACATCGAACGGGGCGACCATGGAAGTGCCAACCCAATGAAGAATACCATTCCACATCGATCCAAAAAGAGAGCAATGTAAAAATAAATGATTAGCAGTTTCCTACGAGCCGCATCCAGACGCACACAGACAAAAATTATTATCTAAAACGTTACGCCGAAGCAAGTTATCTTTGGTTGGTAATCTATTAAGAAATAGACGTCAACCAAAAACCACAACCTTTAGGGGGATATGTTTTTGCCACAACATATTCACATCTACCGGGGTGACAACAACAGGCTGAGCAGACTGAGAATTGTAAGCACTACGAACAGAATACGCATAAGATTTTTCCAAATTCCAAAGCCATCTATCCTCTTTGTCAACCTGCAAAGTTACATTTTGAAGTAATAACAAAGTTCCCTCACCTTCTCCTCTTCCCACACAAACAACCTTCGCCTCCACTTCCACGCCACTCCATTCTCACCCCACCCTAAGTGACACATATCGAACACAGACACCCATTTGTCCATCGCCAACTCAAACAATTTGCTAAACTTTTCCCTAAAGGACACCCCACGAACCCACACATCCCACCAAAAATATCTTTGTTTCCCATTCCCCACCGACCTACCAACATGAGAATTAAACCACTCCTCCCTCCGCAAGGCATCAATTGCACGCCACCAAGCCGAGTCTAACCTCCCACCATCCACCAACCTTCCTCCTTTCTCACCATATTTCGCCACCAGCACCCTATACCACAAACTCTCCTTCTCAGTCAACAACTGCCAACACCACTTCCCTAATAAAGCACTATTAAACTCCCTAATTCTCCTTACCCGCAAACCACCAACCTCCTTTCTCAAACAAACATAATTCCAGTCAACCCAGATGTGATATCCCGCTTATTAGTTCAAGATGTTTTACCCGTTAGTTTGTCCCATGCGCGTTTTAGACCGAGGGGCATGTTGGTAATTGCACGTAGGGGTTATTTAAGTAGGTTTGGACCCAAAATCTTTCATTTTGAAGTGCTCTTTCTCTCTCTTGAAGTATAGGGCAAAAATCTGTCCTCTCTCCCTCACTCTCTTGAAGCTCAACTCCTTTCCTCTCCTTCCAATCAATCCTCCCAACTTGGTACAAGATTGTGTTGCATGCTAGAAGCTTTGGATGAACATGTAGATTGCAAA
>Ga0315913_1003784_pt1 | contig 18184 bp, 9 predicted proteins | sample MpolsnodulesMG_FD_207736 | JGI IMG/M metagenome (GOLD analysis project Ga0315913, IMG submission 207736) | Medicago polymorpha root nodule microbial communities from Los Angeles, California, United States - small nodules | ecosystem: Host-associated > Plants > Roots > Nodule | place: USA... | reverse complement strand
AAATTAAATTAAATTCTTTTTTATAATTATTTTTTTATTAAATTTTAATATTTTGATTTTTTTAACAAATAAAAAACAATTTTTTTTAAAAAAATCGTACGCAATTTGCCAGGGGTTAACCCCTCGCAAAGTCCATGGCATCTTTTGAAAAGGACTGATGTGATGCTGACACACAGTCTGCAAAAGCCTGCATTGACCAGAAATGTCTGAATTCTCACAGACACGGTTTGCCAGGGGTTGAGCCAGGGCCTGTGCCAGGGGCGCATTTGCCAGGAGCTAAAGCCCTGGCATATTCATTTGCGATGAGCAGATTTGCTGGTGATTCTGCTCCTGGCAAAACTCCTGGCAAACGTCCAATTGCCAAGGCTTTTTGCATTTTGCCAAGGCTTCTGCCCCTGGCAAAATGCAACATTTCTTGTAGTGTGTATTGATCCACAAAAGGTTCAGTTTAAGGGTTTTGTCAACATAGATATTGAGACAAGGTGGAATTCTACCTATTTAATGCTTAATGCTGCAGTTAAACACAAGCCAACATTTGCAATGTTGGAGATGCAAGATCAAACCTATGTCAAAGAGGTACAGAAAGGAAAAGGTCTCCCTTTGCCCGAGGATTGGGAATATGTGCGCGCTATTCTCCCCTTTTTAGAACTGTTTTACAATGCTACAGTGCGCATCTCTGGTTCATGCTATGTAACTAGCAGTATGTACGTGTTTGAAGTATTTAGTATTGGATAAAAGATAAAAGAAATGTGTAACCATCCAGATACGCGTATTAAATCGGCGACTGAAGGTATGAAGATGAAGTACGATAACTATTGAGGGGACCCCAATAGCCTAAACATGCTGCTGCTAATTGCTCTTGTACTAGACCCTAGACACAAACTGAAGTTTATCATTTGGTATGTCGATAATCACTTTGGTAGTGACGAGGCTAAGTGTTTCAAAGACCAAGTATATTCAAGTTTCAATTTACTTTTCAATGAGTATAATGGTCGGATTGGAGAGTCTTCTGCTAGCTCACAAGAAAACCGATCCCAAGGAAGTGGTATATCTGATCCCTATGGCTTGAATCCATTCTACGAGTCAAGTGGAAGCACCAGATCTGGTTCTGAAGTAACTGCATACTTGGTTGCTGATTTAGAGCCAAAAGGGGAGTTAGATGTCTTAATGTGGTGGAGGGAAAATTCCAACCGGTATCTGGTCCACTTTTCTCTCATCCACTTTTCTATAGAGTAGACGATATTAGTTTTTCATTTCTGTTATGAACATTTTTGTTTGCTACATAGTATCACACTTTTAGGTGTGAAGTAGGCTTTTGTATCGGTCACCGGTTATCTGGTGTTAGCGTCGACATTTATCACCTTTTCTCTTCATATAGTTTAAACTTGAAGATTAAACTATTATGACCTAATTTCCTTACCTTTCCTTAAACACTGTCCTTGCATGCTTATGTAGTTATGTTCCTCTTGTTTACTTTGTTTTTCACTTCAACAAGTATTTTCTTATTCTTATTCTTCTATTTATTCCTTGTGTTCCTCATGTGAATAGTCAGATCTTTTATCTGTTGATGACTATCATGGACTTTCGGCTCTTTCTGTTTTGTATCAGGAAAGCTTCCTATAATACATCCCACCCCATGATTTGGCTCTATAGTGCTTGTGATGTGTGTCATTTTTGTATTATAGTGCTTCTTTTAAATTTTGGGATATGAATGCTTTGTTGTAACTTGTATGTATGTCTTTTTTGTAATTTTGCAACCAGGTGGATCTATTTGAAAAATAAATTTTGGATACAACAATGAAGCCAAGGCTAGAGTCAAATGCTAGTTTTTTTTTCTTGGATCAAAGCATATTGCCAGTTTGAGTTTGTAATATATAGAACAGTTAAAGTTGGTCTTTGTTATCTTTATTTTAGAAACTATAGTATATGTGTTTCATATGGAATTAATCCTTATAAAATGTGGACCATAACCATTTGTAGTCACTGGAAAATTACATGAATTTCATATTTTATCTTGGCCTTAGCAGATTGTGTAGTTTGCATGAAATGAGGAAGAAAATTATTGCTACTACTATTATCTCTAGTAGTTTCTTGATCAGTGTGATCAAGTTTTAATAAGCCTAATTAATTACGCCTTTTTCCATTCAGTTGATACATTGTTGAATGAAATAGTTAGTTAAAACTGTTTTTGCAAATGAAATAGTAGGTTAAAAATGGTTTTGAATTAAAAAAAAGTTTTTTTTTATAAAAAAATGTTGAGTTAAAACAGGTTTGAATTAAAAACCAGATTAAAATCCGATTTGAATAAAAAAAACTGGTTTGAAATTGGTTTTGAAAGAGAATCCGGATTTTATGAGAAATCGGATTTGAACTGGATCCAAACCGGTTTCAAACCATATCCAAACTGGTTTAAATAAGAGGTTTCAGAAACCAAACTAAAACCAAAATTTAGTTTAGTTTTGGTTTGGATTGTAACCATACACACCCCTACTCTCATTACCATTTAGCATGACCCCATAACGCACACAATATCATATGTCAGATCAATATTAGCCCTTTTTTAATAGATAATATTAGCCCTTCATGCTACCATGTTTAAGTTGATTTCTGAAATATCTCTATAAATTCCTTTGAGATAAGATGTGATTAGATGAATGGGTATAAATATTTTACACTTTTAACACATACAAATTAAATAAAAGTAATAGCAATAAAAATAAAAATGGAATAAATATGATAACCTCTTTAAGCTTATCAAGGAATTTAATATAAGAAGACTCTCATTTGCTGTTTGTAGCTTTCAATAGTTGAATATATATCACGACAGTATCAACGTCTTGGTCCACTTGATACTGATTCGCTTACATGTCGTGTAAAGTATTGATGTGGATAAGATTTCTTTCCTTCTTTTTCAACTTTATTTTTATCGTCATCGTTGCCATATTTATCCCTTTTTCTTCTGGTTTTCCATGCACTCTTCATTCTTTAATAAAGTTTTGCATCAGCAGCAGATCAGCTTGTTTAATTTGGTAGCAAAAGTAGAACAATAGCTTTTTGAAATTAATTCATTCTTTGTTTTATTAATTACTTTGGTTAACCTAATGTCATTGATTCTATTGGTTTAATTATTTTTTTAAGTTTACTCTAGGAAAGGGAGACTATGATGATGCTCATGAGGATGGGGACGATGACAAGAACAATATGACCATGATTTGAATATAGAATAGAAAGGTTTCTACTACAAAATATCAAAATATTTTTCATATTTCATTTTTAAAAAATAAATAAGGGAACAACAGACAAGGTGAAAAGCATAGTCAAAGAAAATGGAAAGGTGAAAAAGCAAAAATAGAGGATATGGAAAAAGTAGCACCGATTAGTTTTTTTATTTTATTTTATATTACCTCATATAAGAAAAGATCAGACCAGGATAGTATTGTTCTTCTCAAAGCAGCTGTCTTATGATTTTTCATTACCGGTTTATTTTCTTTCCTTCTTCAAAGTTTTTATTGGTATAATTTTATCATTGAATCTTTTTTAAAATCTTTTTTATGGTGGAAAGTGAGAAAGCTCGCAAAATTCATTGGATAAAATGTGTGCTAGTAAGGAGTATGGAGGTTTGGGTGTTAGGAGGATTAGAGAATTTAATTTAGCTTTTGTTGGAGAAATGGTGTTGATGTTTGTATGATAATCAGGATGGATTGTGGTTTAAAGTGTTGGCTACTAATTATGAGATTAAGGGAGGTCGGGTTAGAAGAGGGGGTTGATTGACTTCTGTCTGGTGGAGGGACCTATGTGACCTTTTTGAGGGTGGTAGTGGAAGTGGTGCACACTGGTTTAATGATGTGGTGGGTCATAGAATTAGTAATGATGGAAATACATATTTTTGGAGTAATCTTTGGTTAGAGGCTGGGGTGATGCAGGATCGGTTTAGGCGTTTGTTTGAGATAAGTGTGGATCGTAATGTTTAAGTAGCGGCGATGAGGAGAGATGGTTGGTAGATTGACAGGGTGGGTTGGAGGTGGAGAAGAAGATTGTTTGCTTAGGAGGATTAACAATTGACAGATTGTGCTAGGCTGCTTGATAGCATTTTTTGCAGGATAAAATAAACGATAAATGAATTTGGAAACATGACCCTGTTGAATGATACTCGGTAAAAGGTATTTATCAAATTCTCATGGTTACAGATCAACTTCAACTTCTTGTTGACAACCATTTAAATTTAATTTGGAGAAAAGCAGTGCGGCTTAAGGTGTCACTATTTGCTTGGAAAACAATTAATAAGATAATTCTTACATAGGATAACTTAATTCGAAGAGGAATAATTCCATCTGATTCAGTTTTGTGTTAAGTAGGGTGTGCGAAAGAGGAAACGATCCATCGCCTATTTTTGGAGTGTGACTTCTTTAGCAGCATGTTGCATTGTTCATCGCTGGTTGAGTATAACTATCGTTGTTCCATCAGATAATGGATGGCACGCACAACCGCTTTTTTGTGTGCATGCTTTCAGGAAGGACATTCATTCTTGTTTTCAGTCGATGTGGTTGACTTGTCTTTGGGTCAATTGAAAGAAGGGGAACTTGAGAATTTTCAGCAACGTGTCTTCTAAGGATCAATTCTCGATAGTATTAAGCTTCATTCTTGGTGGTGGCTAAAGACGCATAAATCGAGTTTCTTTTTTTATTTTCATTATTGGTGGTCCACGCCGTCTCTTTGTATAGGTTACACCAGTTTATAATTGTAGTTCATGTCTTTGTCGTGCATGTTACTATGATGTTGCGTACATTTTCCCGTTAGGCACATCTTGTGCGTAACTGATTTTATTTTTTAATTTATTTTTTTTCATTTGGCTTCTTAAAATAACATGGGTTAATTAAGTAAATGGTCCCTATAAATATGACTATACTCATTGTAATTATAGCGCTTTAATCTCTTTAATATCTTCGTTTAGATCCAATCTTTGCAAATTTCAAACAATATTGCATTTAATCACTAACGTTAGATTAAAATCAATAATTTTTGTCCTTCAAAAAAATATCAATAATTTTTGAATTAGTAGAAATTGAACCGAATAAAAACACTAACAGGACCTAAAACAAAACAAAAACGATATAATTGGAGGATTAAAATTATATTTAAACCTTAATTATATTGTGGTAGATTTTAGTTCATGACTTCATGCTCATCAAAACTAAGATAATTAACCAACATACAGCCGATATGAAAAGTAATCAGTAATGGATTCAACTCAAGTAATTAGTCACGCTTTGATCATTGAATTTTGAGTATGGATAAAATTTGGTTAAAAATGAAGAACTTACATTTTCCTGTAAGTCCATTAAAAGTTATGGGTCATGTTTTTTTTTTTTTTTTTTTTACAAAAACAAAACGATATTCGTTCATTCTAATTGATAGAATACATCATAATCAATATCGCTAAAAATGTAAAGGGTGCATCTGTGTACAAACTCACAACACCCAAGTTAATAGCATACAACGGCAAAATGTCTACAAATAAAAAGATAAAATTTAAATCACTAGAATACACATGTTTCCGGATCTGCAACGTTGACGTCCAAATTATTGATTGAATATGTGATTGACTGAAGCTGATCTTTCAATATGAACTGATCGTTCAATATGAACTAAATGAACACCACAACAAGACGCGAAATCAAAACAACGCCGTACAAAACGACGAACACAACACCGCACTCAGACGACGAAATCACAAAAAAAACACAAAAAAAACTAAATATATGTAAAAATCACTTATTTAGATCGAAAGAAAGGGAAAAAAAAGATGTAGAGGGGTGATTCTAGGTAAAAAAAAAAAACCTAAAACCACCCCTCTTTAATGATTGAAAGAGAAAGAAAACTTAAAGAGAAGTTTGAGTTTCTCTCACTAAAAAACTAGGGACGTCATGTTAATTAATACCTTTGGTATATTAGTTGTCTTTGGACACTTAGTTAAAAAAAATGAAAATTTTATATTGAAAATTACATTTTTTTGATATCTCTTTAGAGAATGACAGTAAAAGTTTCAATATATTTATACTATGTTTGTTTTCTTAACGAGTGTCTTAGAAAATTTGTTAGCATTTTCCTAACATAATTAAACAACCCAAAATTTTAACATAATTATTTTTTAAGAGGTCAAAAGGAAAATAGATTAAAAAAAACTCTCTTTGAAGGAGAACTTTTTTTTTTTTTTTTACAAACTCTTTGAAGGAGAATGTGTGCCTAAAAGTTAACATAATGGGTAATAGTCATTTTGGTCCTCGGATGTGTAGCGAGTAATCACAATAGTCATTGATTGTATCAAAATTTTAAAATGGTTTGAGATTGTGCACTTCCTTAATTAAAATAGTTTCTTGTGTTAAAATATTATGTTACTATTGTCATGCTAATATCTCAATATACATACTTATTGTCATATCGGTCCTTATAGAAGAAAAAAATTGTGAACAATGAGGAACTATTTTAACATCAAAGACTACTTTACGCACAATGATATACTATTTTGAAATTTTGATACATTGATGGACTATTTAGCTACTCCTTGCATATTAAGGGACCAAAAAAACTATTACCCATTAACATAATTATAAATTAATCAAAGACAATTTGTTCCAATTTCCTCTCGGCCCTAGCTAGCTATGTTTACTCTAATTGAAATTGAATAAGTCTAAATGAAAGTACTTATTTATTGTCATATCAGTCCCTATAAAAAAAATATATTATTGTCAACATTGAAGAACTATTTTAACATCAAAAACTACTTTGACCAACAATCAGAAACTATTTCAAAATTTTAATACAACAAATGACTATTATGACTACTCCTTACATAGAGAGCAAAATGACTATCATCCCTTAACATAATTATAAATAAATCGAAGACAATTAGTTCCAATTTTTCCTGGGCCTTTTGTTTACGCTAATTGAAATTGAAGAAGTCTAAACTAATTTGCTAGTGCTTTAAACGATTAAGCATTTGCGAAATTTACTTTTGTCATACCCTAATTTTTGACCTAACATCTTACATTCATACGTCGTCTGACCCTGATTAGTCTTTGACTTTTCGGTGAAAAATTCGACAGAGATGTATTTTAAAATACCTCATTTTTGTACCGATTTCGGACCCTCTTCTCACTTTTTTTTATTTTATTATTTATTAGTTTTTTAGTTTTATCTTACCTTTTATTTTTCATCTTTTAATTTTATTTTAATTTACTTTATTTTATTTTAATTTGTTTTTATTTCGTATTAGGTTTATTTTATTTTCATTTCTTTTTTAATTAGTGCCCAAAAAAAACAAAGTGTCAATGAGTCCAAAAATTCAAAGTGTCCGGGGTTCAATTTTTCTTTCTTTTCTTTCCCATGCCACAATCATAGGCAATCACCAAAGTCATCCTCTTTTCTTTCCATTCAAGCCATAACGCGTTCCATTCCATAAATCACCATAAAAAAACCATTAAACCACTTTTCCATTCTCATCAACCTCCTCACCTGTAAATAGAGCTCTCATTCCACACTTTAAAAGACACCAAAAAGTTATCTTGAGTTGTCAACGAACTTTTCTCTCTTCTTCCTCATTTAGCTTGTGTTGACGAGCTATTCTTTTCTTCTCCCTCTTTTTCTGTCCCTTCGGAAAAGTCCCTCCGGAATTTTGTCTCTTCAGTACTTTTGTCCCTTCGGTTGTCCCTCTCTTAGTTTCTTTTATTTTCTTACTTATTAGCATTTTTTTGCGTTTCATTTTATTTCTATTTATTATTATCATTTAGCATTTTAATTATCATCATTTATTTTCCAGCAATTAGAATGTATTTAGGTTCAATGTAAACAATATAAATGAGAAAAGTGTGCGCGTGTGTGTCCTTTTATTTCTTTACCGCTTTATATATATCCAAAAATGCAAAAAATTAGATTAGGGATTTTATGGTGATCCAACGTCACTACAAAAATCCACGCACTTTTATTTTTATTGCTCCGTTAGTTTAATTTTCATTTATTATTCAAAAACAACAAAAACATTCAAATAACCAAAAACTCACAAAAAATCATTTTCATAATAAACCTTGATTTACAATCAAGTGATTCCCTTTTTATTTTTATTTTCTTAATCAAATTTTAATCAATTTAATCATATTTTGAGTAATTTTCTTTTAAAATAAAAAAAATACAAACAAGCTTATTTTCCCATTTGGCTTTTCACTTTAAAACCTTTTTCAAAACTAATAAAAAATACAAAACCAATCAAACGTCAATTTCTACCCCGAAGTACGAGGTTTTGATCCCTCACAGGTATGTAGCCAAAGGACCCTGTCCTTCCAAATCAATAAAAGATGTAAATAAAACCGTTTCTTTTTCCCTTTTATCACTTTAATTCCATTTCTAAAAGCAAGTAAGTGATAGCACAAAAGTTAAATAAAATCAAGAGGTTCTCGTAGAGTACTATGAATATTTAGGGTGTTAATACCTTCCCTAAATATAACCAACCCCCGAACCCTTAATCTTTTCAAAATATGGGTAATTTGAACTTTTTTTCCCTTTTCTTAAATTTTTTTAAAAGTTCAGTCGTAAAATAAAAAGTGAGTCAAATGTTAATCAAATAGTTTTGACCTCCGAAAAATGACGCGACAACTTTTCATATACTTTATGGGTTTTGCTAGATCCAATCTCAAAATCTAAGATGTTATCTTTTATTCGAAAAAATGTAACATCTTAGATTTTAGATAGGTCTAATAAAACACTATAAAACTATTTGTAACGTGAAAATACTCTCATTTATTTACTCAAGAAAAAAGTACTCACATTTTTAAACATATTTTTAGGTTATCTTTCATGAGACTCTTAGCATGTTCCAATTGGCATCGTAGAAATTATCATTGCATTCATTGATTCCTGATACACCTTAAAACTTAACTCTAAATGCCTCCAACTTGTTAGTTGATAGAAATCGAATAGGATTTCAGACGGAGATTTTTTTTTATCCATTCACATGTGGTGGGATAAAGGGGTAAAGTTCTATGACAATAGATTAGTGAGTCATTTCTGTCGTATATGGACAACAATTTTAAACTCATTCACTTGATCAAGTGGTCGGTTATTTATTTATTCTTCCGTTTTGTATAATGAGTGCAAGTCTTTTTTTTACAGTGGGGAAATGAATCTCTCCTATTTTTATTATTTTGCTATCCCTCGTTTGATTCATCCAACGGCTGAGAGTTAATAATAAATAAATAAATAAAAAACAGTAGTTTGGAAAAGATAGAAAAACACGGATGAAAGGTTGAGATGAGAACGGAAGAGAATGAGCAGTAGAGAATCCAGATCCGAGTAAATAACTAGTAAAGAGTTTTTCAAAAGACCTTGAGTTCAATTCTTTTTTTTTAGTCTAGTAGTTAGAGAAATTCACCTTAAAAACGAATAAGTGGTTTGTCTGAGGTTCAAACCCGACCTCCCGCATATATCATGCATTATCTCTTATGCTAAGTTCATGGTAACACCTTGAGTTCAATTCTACAAGTGTAGATAAAGAACGAAAAGCTAAGTTTCAACATGATTATAAGTTGTTTTATAGTCTTGACCATGAATCGTGTTAAGGACGATACAAGACAATCCACTTCATTTAAGCTTCATTTTACTCCATGGAAGTATTACAGGCAATAAGCAAAAGAACCAAACGAAGTACTGTGCTGTAATCACTAGCAAGATACACCGAAATCAGATGCATGGTCCAATACATTTCTGCTGAACTTAATTTGATGTAGGCAAGAAAAGGCTCCAATATAGATACAGTGATGTTTGAAATACAACTATTTAATTTACTAGAAATATATTTGTACAATCTTTTTTGACATTTTTCTCTCTCATACTTATATTATATTTTTACTCTCTCTCTTCCTTTTTCTCTCTCCATTGTTTTTGATCAATAAAAAGAAAAAAAAAGGAGGTTGTCATAAAAGTTGTTAGCAAATGATTGTTCAAACTTCAAATACCATTGCTCTTAATTTACTCATTTGGAACCAAGATATTCCCCCTTCAAAGTCTTTGTTGATTTGTAGGATGTTACGCAATAAATTGTCAACCGATGATAATATTGATTTAGAGGCTGCTATATTCCCCTTAAAAAAATCCATCAAGTTTTAACCCATCAAATGTTTTCCATCAAAACTTATGTTTTTTTTTTACTTTTAAGTAAAATTATGTGTATCCTTTAAAATTTTGATTTTATCATAATCATGTTTAGTACATGAAAGAAATCTCTCTTGCAAAAGTTTAAATTTTTTTAACAAGGGATAAATTAAATAGGAACTTTTTAAGTTTTTAACGCTTAAAAATTCATATTTAATTTATATTTTGTTAAAAAAAATTAGGAAATATTATTATAATATTCTAAAATTCTCTATGAAAAATTGATTCAAAAATGTGAATGGTAGACATGTTTTTCTACCAACTTAGGTAATACTAATGCACTTGAAGTTGAACTTGAGTTGAAAGGTTCAATGACAACAAAAGAAACAACTCACACAAAGTTGGCATAACTTATGGTTGGAAATAGAGTCAAAACCGATTACCATCGCATTCAAGTTTAGTTCAGTTGTCTCTTTGGAAGTTGAAGAATGGGTGGTTCAACCGTCTATCATTAATATACTACACATGTTTAAAGAAGGTAATCATTGTGCCGACAAGTAGGTAAACTTTGACATTTTCATACCTCATCTTATTGGTTTGATCATTGCCCTATTCCTAATAGAAATTAAAAAGCTTTGTAAAGAATAGATTGGGGCTTTCCTACCATTGTTTTTCTCGTAACCTTAGGAGGGTTTTGGTCTCGGGACCCCTCTATTGTAATACATTTCTTTTTATCTTGTATATTTGGGTGCAGTCTATGGGCTCCCCTATTTTTGCTTTAAAAAACGAAAATGAACTTGTTTAAATGATATAGATGTACTATTTACATTATATTTTTGAACCATATTGCTAAAAATGATATCTAATTTCAAAAAGAAATAAAATTCCTAAAATATCGATCGTGTTTATGTTCTTTTCTTTACGGTAAGTTTTTGTGAATTTAAGGACCCAATTATACAAATGTACATAAAGAGGCATGATAGATGCTCGGGGAGTACAAATATCGCGTCCCAATGACCAATTGCCGTGATTTTTAAGAAGCTCCAAATAGTTGCTTCAGACAAACGTGCGTCTACGCCTTGATGCACCACATAAACAAACATACTACGTCAAAATCAATAACTGTGTGAAATCTAAATCCGCACGCCTAACTGAGCTGCCACCAAATTGTCATAAGAATTGCTCCCACAGCTAGTGACATCCCCTTGGTTGACTCATCAGTATGGCTATAGGCATGACCTGCCCAAATGTCCACTCCAAATGGGAATTTTCCATTCCCTGACTTTATCGAACTGCATGCATTCAAATATATTTCTAGTTATTTTAATTTTCTACTTTAGAAAAAAATCAGAAGATTGAACTAATAATTAATAATAAAATTAAAATTAAACTACATTACCCTTTGGAATGTGTAGAACAGAAGGTAATGAGGTAATCTGCAGAGGAACAAGTGAAGGTGCTAGTTCCATCATCATAAGCATAGCTATAAGCGCGTGGACATGCGCTTTTGAAGAACTCCGAGTATGAACTTGGCTTACAAGTCTGCGGAGTTGCATAAGCGCCATTGCAACAATACATTGGATCACCAAAAGCTTCACACGCGCTTTTACACGCCACGCTCTTCTCATCACTCCCTTCTCCCTCCACCCCAATTTTCACCTTCAGCTCCGTTGGACACGCGCCGTTTAAGTCCACCAAACAGCCTGTCGTCGTGCAGTTTCCACCGCCGCCACTTGGTTCCACTGTTATGGGAAGGTTGTAACCGTCGACTAGGCTGACGTCGTAGAAATCTAGTCCATTAGCACCGTTTAATGTGAACTCCGCGAGCGTCGCTGGAGGGATGGCACCGCTGCCGGTGCATTCTACTTTGGAGGAGCCGCAGTCTCCTGTGATGCATGAGAATTTTCCAGAGGGGTCAGTTGAGCATAGTGTCCGGCCCCATATGCGGCCGGACCAAGATGTTGGCATGGTGACGGCGTTGGATTCGCCCGGTTGTAGGGCAAAGCCTGTCGTTGCTAGCTGTGCCGTTCCGGCACCAGACAAAATTCCCGGCCAAACAGGATAGCTGCACTTGTTTACAATTGTAAATGTGGCTGAATTTAAACCTGCATAGATACGATATGCAATGATTAAAAAAAAAAAAATTATCATTGAATTCTTAGAGTATATAAAAATACATTATTTACAAATAATTGGCCGCTAGAATATGTTGATAATTTACAAATAATTGGTTCGAACTAGGACTCAACATATCAAATGCTTGGTGCCTCTTAATATTTAACATGAACATTATCTATTTTCTATGGTATTTTCACAAGCTTAAATTTTTTGAATTTGCTATAGGACTAGGCCTTTTTGCTATATGCATGCAAAATAGAACAAGTGGTTATGATATGATATATCTACTTGTGAATGAGAAAATCACCTCTTAAGGAATGAAAGAAAAAGAGAAAGAGAAGAGTCCTAGCAAATTGAGTGGAAGCTGCCATTACTTAAAAGTGGCAAATAATAAGAGATAAAATGTAGAATTTAATTGCCTAGCTAGCTACTAATCTTGTTAGAGCTATATAATATGAAACAAGAGAATATATAGAAGATTCTATGATGGGAGCCATGTGAAGTTGTGGGGACAGTGGAATATATGATATGGAGCCGGGTTCCACTTTAGCATTTAGGCACATGCACATGCATTCATAAACCGTCCTATGACAAAGTATGAGGTTGGCAAAGTGTTTGTGTTTGTGTTTGGTAAAAGATCGAAAGAACCTTTTGATTTGTAAAAACATAGATCAAGAGTAGTGGTGTATGCTGACGGACAAAGCAGAACAAACGAACCTAGTTGTGAAAGGATGGTTACTCATTTACTATACTTAGGGAAACATCCTCAACACATGAACCCTATGCTGAATGGGACATTATGTGAGATTTGTGGTAATCTAAGTTGGAGCGATGGTTCTGTCAAAAAAAAAACAAAGATTAATGTCAAGGTAAAGTCTGATTGAGAAAAAATTAGATTCTCTCTAGTAGAAGTTTTTTCAAACTTTATATTTTATTTTCTTGATAACTCAGATTCTCTCTAGTAGAAGTTTTTTCAAACTTTATATCTTATTTTCTTGATAACTCTGTCCCTCTTTTATATTGGGCTTAATTACACTTTTGGTCCTCGCATTTTGACCAGCTTACGAAAATGGTCCTGCCTCTTTTAAATCGAACAAAAGCGTCCCTAAACTATATGTTTTTTGCAGTTTTAGTCCTACCTCCTATTTTCAACTTCAGAAATGCAGAGAAATGACAGTTTTAGACATACCCCCTATGCTCAACCATGAAATAAACAAGGAATAAAGCATGTGGGTGCAAAGAATCCACTTTATTCAACACACTAAGCAACAAACCCTAATTTCTAAGATATGTTTCAAATTAGGTTTTTTTTGTTAGTGTGCTGAATAGAGTATATTCCTTGTACCCACATGCTTTATTCCTTGTTTATTTCATGATTGAGCATAGGGAGTAGGTCTAAAACTGCCTAAAACTACCATTTCTCTGCGTTTCTGGAGTTGAAAATAGGAGGTAGGATTAAAACTGCAAAAAACATGATAGTTTAGGACGGTTTTGTTCGATTTAAAAGAGGAATGACCATTTTCGTGAGCTGGTCAAAATGTGAGCACCAAAAATGTAATTAAGCCTTTTCCTATAGTGTTTGATGGTTGAGATGTTGCAATTGAGGGAAATAACCTCTTTTTTTATCATAGAAAAAGTGTTGAAAGTGGCCGAAATCCAACAATTACATGCTCCGTACAATGAATCTCGTGATTCATGAAATATTTCTAAGCGGTATACACTGTATTTAGCAAATAATTGATGCCGTTTTAAAAAATTAAATAAAGTAATAATTGGTTTTAAAACTATTTTTATCCATCATATTTGGTGGCTTAATCTCGTTATATGCTTGTGATTTGCCACCTAGCTATCTTTTTTGTTTTGTTGTGGTTTCTAATTGATTGTAGACACTTAAATTATATCATTGCATAACTTGTACCGGTTAAAAAAAATTATTGGGTTTAATGTATTTTATTTTGACTTTAAGAAAAATGGTTTTAAAGCTTATGTTTGCGAAGGGAAAAACAGAGATAGTGTTTGTCTTCTAAATGCTACTTCCACCACATATTAAACAACACAGAAAATATATTGCAAAGATTTCAACAATATTTCATGCATGCATCGATCAGTTGCTATATTTAAAATATTTATCGATTATATTCATCATACAAAAACTAGATTTTTTTATAATTTGTCCTCTATCAACAAGGTGTAACGCAAATCATTTTCTTTGAAGTACCAAGTTCGATTTCTAATCTTATAAAATAAATGATTTGCCTAGTGATCCTCAAAGCATTTTCTTTGTTTTATGTTACGACAAATCGGTGAATACTTGAAAATGCACTTTAATACTCAACTTTGTTTGTTTCTTAGTTTTATGTTAAGACAAATGGAACATAAGACATTTCTCGTGTTATTGTCTCCTGTTAGATGAAGATGAGATGTGAGCGCCAACATGATACTGAGTTAGAGTGGTTCTTGATGTAGAGGAAATGAAACTCTAAGATGCCAAGTATGATTTCTAATCGTATAAAATATAGAGAAATGACATTTTTACAAACACTTTTTGACAACTTTTGTTACAATTTTCTCTTTCATACTCACATTATGTTTTTACTTTCTCTCTCCATTGCTTTGGTTTTTGTGTAAATACCTCTTTTTCTTTGTAAATTTATGGTTGTCCCAAAAGTTGTCAATCAAATGGTTGTTCAAATAACACAACTCTAAAATATATGATTTGCCAAGTGATTCTCAAAGTATGGATGTCAATGGGTATCCATGAGTACGGGTAGTATGATATCCGTCTCTATCCCGTTGAATAAATAAATATGGTACCTGTCCCCGTACCCGTGTGAGTATCTCTATACAGGTAATCCACGGGTATTCGCGGGTACCCATGAATTTTAGAATTAATTTTTTTTACAAAGAAAAATACATTTTTAATTATCTACAAACTTCAACTTTTAAAGATCCATACATAACATATTCTATTCAAATTTTATAATTCATACCATAATCCAAACAAAAATCATGATTCTTACATAATCCCAAGCAAATTCATCATACCATAATGCATATGATTCTTACATAATCCATACAAATTTTTGAAGTAAAATAAAAGGATAAAAACATCCTAAATCTAAATAAACATCCAAAAACTCTTATATACATACACATGGATATTCTTGAAATAAAATAAAAGAATAAAAACTCTTATACACATGGATATTTTAGTAATTTACTTAATTTATTAACGGGTACGGATACCAGCGGGCACAGGTTTCATCAAATCCGCATCCGTGTCAATAAAATAACGGGTAGTTAAATACCCATTTATTTTACCCGCGGATATCTGTTTAGCTACCCACCTCATGCTCGTGACAGATTTCATCCACGGATATCCGTGCGTATGGATTTCTTTGCCACCCCTACCTCAAAGCATTTTCTCTTGATCTAGTACACTCGAAGTGGATGGGCGAATGCTTGTAAATGCACTTTAATACTCAAGTTTCTTTGTTTCTTAGTTTTATGTTAAGACAAATGTAACATAAAACTTATCTCGTGTTATTGTCTCCCGTTAGATGTAGAGGAGATGTGAACTCCAACGAGGTACTGAATTGGAGTGGATTTTTATCCTTTATTATAAAAGTTAGACTTGATGAGCTAACATGTTTACCCTAATCCCTTGCATTTTCCCCTCCTAAACATGTAATTATTGCTAATCTAATCTCTCAACCACACACTTAATTACAGTCGTTGATTCAAACTCTATTTTCAAACTCTTCACTTTATCTCTCATTAAGAAACGTCATAATGGCAATTGAAAACAGTGTTAATCATCCTCTTTTTCCCTCCCTAATACGTAATTAATGTTAATCAACTCAGTCAACCACTCCCTTCATCTCAGCCGTAGATCTCATAACCTTTCATGTATCCATGTTCCATGATTTGAGTCAACCACCCTCTACATCTCAGCCGTAGATCTCATAACCTTCCATGTATATTAACAAATGCATTCCCATTATCCTCTCCTACCATCATTTTTCAAACTCTATTTTCAAACTTCTCACTTTATCTCTCATACAGAAACGTCATAATAGCAGTTAAAAACAGTGCTAATTATCTTCTTTTCCCTCCCTAATACGTAATTAATGCTAATCAACTCAGTCAACCACTCTCTTCATCTCATCCGTAGATCTCATAACCTTTCATGTATTAATGCTCCATGATTTGAGTCAAACACCCCCTACATCTCAGTCGTAGATCTCATAACCTTCCATGTATATTAACGAATGCATTCCCATTATCCTCTCTTGCCATCATTTTTATGTCAAGACAGTTTAGACTTAACAATGGAAAGTGATGCACAAACTCTCTTAGCCTTGCACTGCTTGAAGGGTACAAATAACACCGCAAAATCTAACCATGTTTCATCTTCTTTCTTGATCTCTTATGTTTTGTTCCATATATTTTTCAACTTGCAATAATTTCTTTGAATCTTTGATCTTTTTCAGCTCCATTAGATCCAAGTCAAGCGCCCAGCTGTCGTGAGAGTTTGATGTCTGCAGTGCAATTGATGGAGTGCAGTTTTTAGGATTTATGTTTTTAGATCCATTTTGATGTTTTTGAATTTTCTTTACATTTTAATGCAATTTATGGTTTATCTTTCCAGTTTAATGTGCTCTCTTTTGATTTCAATGAAATAAAAAGTAATATCTTTCCAATTTAATGTGCTCTCTTTTATATTGAATGTAATTTATGGTTTTAAAATGTTTCTTCGTTTGACTATTGAGCTTAAATGTAATTTATGGATGATTGTTTACCAGCAATTAATACTGTATCATAATCCTTCATGGAGCCAAAATCATGGTTTTAAAATGTTTCTTCATTTGACTATTGAGCTTAAATGCAATTTATGGATGATTGTTTACCAGCAATTAATATTGTACAATAATCCTTCATGGAGCCAAAATAATGGTTTTAAAATGTTTCTTCGTTTGAATAATACAAAATATATTGTATAGATCACAAAAATCATGCTATGAAGGAAATTTCAAATAAGGATATCAAATGGTTAAAAAAATATTGATGGCAATCGAAACTTCAGGTTAAGACTTAATGATATGCCATTGTGAATAATCACAATGGAATTTAATGGAACTTAATGATATGTGAAAATTCAACTTAATATTTATGGAGCTTAATGATATGCGAAAATTCAACTTAATGATATGCAAAAATTCAATTAATTTATATGAGTGCAATTTAATGATTTGCGAAAAATATTGACGGAACTTAATGATTTGTGAAAAATATTGATGGCAATCGAAACTTCAGATCAACGATTACATGTTAGATTTGATGTCCGGTGAAGAGAAGACATATTTGAGTTATGATCCTCCATTGACACATAATGGAAATTGTGATGTTGTTGATGATGTCCACACTCTAGAATTTTTCAACACAATAAATGCTTCAGGACTCCCACATCACAAGATAAGATTGAAGATTGAAGTTCCAATTATGCTTTTGAGAAATATTGATCTAAATTTAGGATTATGCAATGGAACAAGGTTAATCATAACCAGAATGGGAAAATTTGTGCTTGAAGCAAAGGTTATATCTGGAAGTAACATCGGCGAAAAAGTTTTCATACCCAGGATTCCTTTCAAATTTCAAAGAAGACAATTTCCAATATCTGTTTCATTTGCTATGACAATCAACAAGAGTCAATGACAATCACTTAAAAATGTTGGAATTTATTTGCCGAGTCATGTGTTCTCATATGGTCAATTGTATGTTGTAATTCCAGAGTCACTTCAAAACAAGGTTTGAAAATGCTAATCGTTGATGGAGATGGAGAGAACACTAATACGACCTCAAATGTTGTTTATCACGAAGTCTTTCGTAATGTATCTTGATGTTCAATGTTCAAACCTTTTTGTTA
>Ga0315913_1003782_pt1:2500-18187 | contig 18187 bp, 13 predicted proteins | sample MpolsnodulesMG_FD_207736 | JGI IMG/M metagenome (GOLD analysis project Ga0315913, IMG submission 207736) | Medicago polymorpha root nodule microbial communities from Los Angeles, California, United States - small nodules | ecosystem: Host-associated > Plants > Roots > Nodule | place... | reverse complement strand
ATCTCTTGAGGCTTAAATGACCTACCTATCACGTATAGTACCATCCAAAAGAGATATGTTTGATAACATACCTGATTTTGTAAAGCCAATGTTTGTCATATTTGCTATCCTTTGTTCATGTTATGTAGCATTTGTAAGAGAAAAAATGTTATAAATAAATCATTCCTATTAAGATTGTAAGCCAGACACAAAATTGGTTTAAGTTTTATGTATGATTGCTTTTAATTGATATTGACAGCACCATTGAGCATCAACATCAATCCTAACAATGATAACTATATCGACACTATGAAATTTATATATAGAACATATCACACTGAATTTAATACCAATGTTGTTTAATCTTTGTTGTATCAGTCTTATGTAGTTACTTCTTTCTTTCTTTATTACATTGTTTCTCATATGGATGTTGTGTATCCTACTAAGTCCCGATTTTGCTAATCCTTTTTGCTATGCTTAAATACTATTTTCGACATCCTTTTTAGTGTGCTATTTTTTAATACTACAAGTTTTATTGATTATTACACTAATCGTATGTACGGTTACTTGAAACATTAATCATACGTATGATTACTTGAAGTTAGTTGTAAATGTAACCCCTTTGAATCAGATCTATATTCGAAGAGAGTTTGCAATAATCTCATCAAAATTACATTAGTCAATCATTACTTGAGAAATAATAATGATGTTTTCAAATACGTTACAAATTTGGTACGATTCATAAGTCGTTGAAGAACGTATTAAGGCACATTTTATCGCTATATTGTATATCTAATAAGGATTTCTCTAACATGTGCAGCATTGCACATGTTAAACCAATTAAAAGTAAAAAAAAATTGAAAAATATATTTTTAAATAAAAAATTATATATTTAATATAAAATGTACGTTTCAATAAAAACTTATTATTTTGTTTAAAAAAAATACAAATTTATTATTTTAAACTTCTTAATATGTGCAAATTTGCACATGATGGGAACAATCATGTAATAATCACATTTGTGTTTTTGGACAGACACATACATGACACATGTCAAATATAACTTATTGATCATTATAACAGTCGATAGGACTCGTGCGTCGCACGAGTCCAAAGTCTAGTATGTATTTATAGGGTCGAAGCAGGGAGTATGCGTTACAAAATAATAAGGGTTAAATAAGTAAATGGTCCTTCTAAATATAATAACATTTGATTGAAAAAAAGAAAAGATATTTTTTTGAAGATTAGAATGAATATACTTTTTGTCCTCAAAATTTTCCATTCATGAAATTAGTCACAACTTTTTAGTTAATTCATGGCTAACATTCATATTTTTTATTGAAATTTTCCAGAAATATGAATTTTTAACACCAAAAACATAAAAATTCATATTTAATTAATGTTTTGTTAAAAATAACTAATTTTTTTTTGAAGAGATTGCCATAATATTCTATCCGTTTCTGAAAAAATTATTAAAAAAATATGAAAGCTAGAAATGAGTTGACTAAAAAGTATAGACTGATTTCATGATGCATTTTTTTGGAGAGAGTAAAAGCCTAAAAAATATTTTAGAGAGATTAAAATCAAATGTTGGTATACACTACACATTAGAATATGACAATCTTCACTTATCCTAAGGTTCTTCATTATCTTTATGGTGGAACCAAACATCTGTACTTAACAATTTAAAGTTTATTTTTTCTTTTTTAAATAGTTCAGTGATTATAAATTCACATTTTTAATATAAGCAAATGGATGTTTGAGACTCAAATTTCGAATTTATTTATATATTATACAATTTTTTTATAAAGTTTTTTTTTAATGGCAATATATATATATATATATATATATATATATATATATATATAAATATAAAAATCGAAAAAGTACAAGATACATCGGAAGAACCTCCGTGGAGACACGAAAAGAAAAAAACAAAACCACCCGACAACAAATACAACCCAAGATGGACAAAAGAGCCCCAACCCGAGCTAAAGAGCCAAGGAAGGCACAAACACAACTCCTAAAAAAGAAGAAAAACAAATTTAATAAGTATGCAAAATTATTTTACAAAAACATTTAAAAAAAAAAGTTCATCAAAATTCAGGATCTAATAAATCGAATAATTGAAAATGATTTTTGAAATTAACGAATTTGTGAATCCCGAATACCCAATTTATTTATTAATTTTTTATAACGTATTTTATTTTTCTTTGACAAATAAGACAGTAGTCGTTGCCGTTTTTCTAGAATTATATGTAAAGCCCTTTGAGATAAATAGTCTTTTGGGTGTAATTCCAAATGTGAAAAAATATTTTCATAACTTTTTTTTTTCTACTTACAATTTTGGTGCATTTTTATTTTCTACTTTATTTCCTCAAACCCTCATGAAAAAATAAAATGTAAATACGTGGGAATAAGCGTGAAAAGTAAAAAGGAGAAGATATTGAAGGTGGGTGTGTTCCAAAAATCGAATCATTGTTCTTTGATAATAATTATATTGCTTCAGTAGTATCCGATCTTCATAGATTCGATTCAACCAAAACTAATTTGTTTTCAATCAAATAACGTTTATTCATTCCAATCTTCAAAAAAATTCCTTTTTTTTTGTATATATATATATAGAGTTTTTGGGTTTTGGGATCAGTGAAAAATGGAGAAAGTGATGAACATTCTGAAACCGAAACCAAATCCGCAACAGTTATTGAGAGATTGGCAACGTAAGCTTCGACAAGAGTGTCGAAACATTGAACGACAAATTCGCGGTAATTCCCTTTAACCCTAATTGATACTTGATTCTTCTGATTATTTGTGGTTATGATTGGTTTTTGTGTTTATTTGTTTGATTTAGATATTCAGAGAGAAGAGAAAAATGTGCAGAAAGCTATTAAAGAAGCTGCTAAGAGGAATGACATTGGTTCTGCGAAGGTAGTTTTTTTAATTTAATTTTGAGATCTGACAGACACCGGATACGACACTGACACACACTGGTAGTAATTTAAGAATAGAATAAGCGTAACGGAGATGAGGAGGTTGTGTTGGATGTGATGTAATACTAGACGAGATAGAATTAGAAATGACAACATTAGAGAGAGTTTGGGTAGTATCTGTAGTAGAAAAGATGGTGGAAAATAGGCTTAGGTGGTTTGGGCATGTAGAGAGAAGACTTGTAGATTATGTAGAGAGAAGAGTAGATCAGATGGAGGGTAGTCAGTAGATGTAGTGGAAGACCTAGAAAAACTATAATAAAAAGTATTAGGAAAGTTTTAGTGATTAATTGGTTGGATCCGGATATGGTTTATGGTAGAACATTATGGCGTTATTTGATCCACGTAGTCGATCCCAGTTGGTGAGATAAGGCTTGGTTGTTATTGTTGTTGACATAATTGAATGTAATCACATGTGTTGGTGTTGTGTCGATGTCATACATGCACACATGTTGGACACCAGGTGTGCCTTCAATTAGAACTGTCGGTGCTACAAAGCTTGTTGGTGCTAGTATTTTTTTTATTTTTTATTTTGGGCTGTTTTGCTCAATAGTGTATTTATGAATGACTTGAACCTGACGTTTTACTTAAGAGTTAAGAGAAATCAAACTTCTAGCCTTTTGAAACAACATGTGTCGGTTTCAGTGTGTCTTCCTTCCATTGTACTGTCTTTATGCTGAATGTAAGGTGGAATTTGATGTTAGTGTAGATACAAGTTTTTATGGATTATGACATACATGTTAGGACTGATCACAGTCCTATCAAATAGAAGGCATGTTTGGTGTTTGACACAACACTGGCACCGGCACATGTGGATATATTCAAATATTTCACTTCTCAGATTATTACCGGTGTTAACATGTTACTATGTTAGTGTCTTGTCCTGTTTTTGTGTCACAGCTTCATAACCAATGCTATTTTTGGTTTGTACTGGTGTATCACCTTTTAGGCAGTCTTCTTTTTTAGATTTTAAGGATAGAATAAAGTAGGTATTTTAAAACATTAAAATAAAAATCTGATCTCCTTGTTATGGTATTTGTTCAATTTACAGGCACTCGCTACAGAACTTGTGAGATCTAGGAAAACAGTGAACCGTCTGCATGAAAATAAGGCACAACTGAACTCAATATCAATGCACCTTGGAGAAAGTGTTGGTAGGTTTTGGCATTTTTTTGTTTGCCTTAATTTGTCCTCTTAGTGCATGTTTGATAGCACGGTGGATTTGCTAGAATCACGGCTTGCCATTGTGATTTTGCAAAAACTTCACTTTGTGCATGGTTGGTATCACAGTGGCTCACCGTGATTATGATACCAAACTTGCATAACTTTTGATAAAATCACGGCGGCTCACTGTGATTTTGGTGTCCCCACTGTGATACAAAACATACTCTTCATTAAAAACTGTCCAAGTTAGCTCTTGTGCTTCATACCAGTTGTATGATAATTGTTGCTTAATTGAAGATCTTTAATTTTTCTTTACTCCGTAGCTAAGTTGAATAGGTAAATTTGTCAATATTAGTGAATATGTTGATGATAAAATGTTTTGTTATGGGGAAAACTCAACTGCGACTGTCTATGGATTTTATCTATAAGTTTTTGAGGTTGAGGGAAGAACTGACTGTGATGTTTGTATGGCTTGCAACATAAATGTCCCACTCTTTGCACACAATCTCTAGGATAGGTTTCTAAAGGTGCTATACCTAGGGACATGAAAAGGGTCTTAGCGAAAGAGGTAGGGCTAAAAGAGACCACACAAGAGGGGCTTCTGCGACTGTCTACGAATTTTATCTATAGTTTTTTAGGTTGAGGGAAGAACTGATTGTGATGTCCATATGGCATGCAACATAAATGTTCCACTCTTGGCACACAATCTCCAGGGTAGGTATCTTAACATGCTATTGCTAGGAACAGGAAAAGGGTCTTAGCAAAAGAGGTAGAACAAAAAGACCAACCGAGAGGAGCTGTGCGCACTTAACGTGATCAATGGATCTGTCGATGTTTTCGTTTATTACGCGTGTACCTATCTCCAACTCATATAGGGGAAAGGGAATGGGGATCGTTTTATATCTCCAGACATTCATTCCTTAGTCATGGGTGAGCAGCTGCTTCTAAAGACTGGGCTCCCAGGCATAAGAAAAAGAGAAAGCAGATTAGGAAAGATTCCAAAGGTTGCTTGCAACTTGCAAGTCTGAATTGTATTCATGAGGCATTCTGGGTTTCATTTGGGTTGGTCCATAAGTAGCTTATACAGGCGTATCTATTAGTGTTGGTGCTTATGCATATTTTTGGGGGAGCTTATGAAAGTATTGTCTCATAAGCAATCCACGCCTGATTTTTGTAACCTCCAGAGAATAGTTTGTACGAAGCTTATGGTTTTTAAGTAGCACTTTTGATTTCTAACTACACATGATGAGCACGACCTCTAGGAATTGTTTAGTATAGGCATAATTGTTTCATTTTAGATGGTTTTAGTTTTTTTTTTTTTTTTTGTCTTTTGAGAAGATAAAGCAGCTCTGCTAACGTGGTTTTATAATCTTTACAATGGCGGCTATAGTGGTTTTGGGGTCTGGCTCTTTGCATCACAATCCAAGATTAACAACATAGAATGACACTGACAAGGGAGAAAAAAATGTTGTATGGTGTTTTACAATCATCAGGCTATTTTACAAGCATAACCAAACTTGACAATTAGGTAAGAACCCTTTGATAGGCTTCCACAGTCAAGAAGAGAATAAGTCAGCAAAGGGGCAGGGAAGTTGGAGCCAAATAACAAACTTAACAGGAGGACGAGGTAATAGTTGTGGGTAGCAGAGGTGACAGAAAGTATGTAAGAGAGAATAGAGAGGAAATGGGAAGTGTGTGGTCATGGAGAGACTAGGGATCTTGAAATAACTAGCAAGGTTCATTGTGTCTAATAGAAGAATATTTATTTCCTTTTCTCTTTCTTGATATCAGTTGTTTAACGACTTTCCTAATCCTTTGTATGAAAATCACAGTTAAATGATGAAAGATAAAACTTCATTTTAATTGCACATCCTTTGTGGTGCATTTTTAGGTTTTACTTTGGGGATAAAATTTTACTGACCGGTTTACAAGTCAAGTGAGGGCCAAATTAAAACAGGAAGAGAGGGGAAAGGGTGCTTGGCTAAGTCATGCATTGTTTGGTTCAGCTGTCTTATCTCAAGCATTTATTTGGCCTTATACAATGACTATATCATGACGAATCATACACGTGTAAATATATTCTTGCTGTTGTGTATGTTTTATTGATAAGTTAGTGTAATATTTAAATTAATCAATTATATATTGTTTTATCTGTAGAATCTTTTGCAATTAGTCATCATGAGAGATTTGAGTTATTGATCACTTGATAATAGAACTGTTCATTGGAAATTCCTGATTTTGGTTGCCTTTGCAGCAATTGCTCGTACTGTGGGACATCTATCAAAGAGTGCCGAGGTTATGAAGCTTGTCAATAACCTCATGAAGGCTCCTGAAATGGCTGTTGCTATGCAAGAGTTCAGCAAAGAAATGACCAAGGTACGCCTTCATACTTCATTTATCCTGCTCTCTCCTCTCCCCGTAGTCATAGAAGTTAATTGCATGATAATTATTGGTAATGTCTTCTGTTTCAGGCCGGAGTAATTGAGGAGATAGTAAACGATGCTGTTGACTCAGCATTAGATTCTGAGGACATAGAAGATGAAATAGATGAAGAAGTTGATAAAGTCTTAACTGAATTAGCTGGTGAGACAGCCGCACAACTTCCTGAAGCTGTGAGGAAACAAAAGGTGAAGCAACCTGCTCAAAGTGCTGCAGAGGAGGTACGTGCTGTTCAATTTCCTGGTAACAAGGCTCTTTTCGCGTCTCTTGAGTCACACTAATTATGGAATGCATTATTATCTGTAGGAAGATGCTATAGCTGAGGGTGTTGATGATGAAGAGGAAATGGAAGAAATTAGGGCCAGACTGGCTAAAGTCAGGTCATAAACGTGTTTCTAAAAATGTCACTTTAAAAACATATGACAGCGAGACATAGATTTAAATTTAAATTTAAATTTAAATTTTGCACGGTCATAAAAAGTTCTACTTTCTGGTCTTGCAATGCAGCCTCTACATTGTGCCCTGATATATATTATAAGAGAGTTGTTGACATCTTTGTATCCCATTTGTAATATTAGTATTGGAAAAGGTGACTTATTACCAATGGCAACATAGCTAATATGTAAATTATACGAAATTCTTGAAAGTATATGAAGCTATCGAGTTGTCAAGTTTATAAGATTAAGCGCAATACTAACTTTATCCATGATTGAGGATCAATTTTAATGAAGTCCAGACCTGTGGTAGAGATTACAACTCACCTCTCAACCGTCTCAGGCATAAAGAAGTCACTAATTTTTTAGATTAAAATATCGAAAGTTACGCCTACTGTACTAAGTTTGAGAATAATGCTTAAATATGTCTGTATAATTGAGAATAATGTCATCCAATTTGTGAAGTGGAAATGAGAAATGAGAAGATTTTTGTTATGCGAACTGACAATGATAGTTGCAATCCAAGGTTTATACCAACTCGTTTGGCATCAACAGTCATTAACTGACCTGAAAGTGTTGAGGCTTTATTATATATCATAGTCACAAGCAGTGCTTGGGTTCGAAGTTTGAGTGTCTGCAACCTAAAGAACCAATGCCTCTGTTAAGCACTCTAAGCTTGCCAAAGAAAAATGTAGAAACCAACACATAGCCTTGATTCTCATATAGCCTTTTCCATCAAGGTAATGAACAAAAGAGTCAATAAGTTAAGGACCACCATAAGAAGCAAAATTGTTTTAACAATGCAAGAAAAGCAGTGAAAAGAATCTCTTTCCACCCTGAGATTATCAATGACTTAACCAACTTAAGTGTTGTCATTCATTGACTGCACCACAATCAGCTTCAAGTTGTAAAAGTTGGAAAAGCTCCAACCACACTATCTCCAGTATCTAGCTTAGGGACATCCTCAAGGTCTAAGGTTTTCTTGTTGCCAAATGCTACAAGTGGTCCTACCCAAGTGAAAGTGAGAAGACCCAAAATTGCAGCAGTAGAGAAAGGGGTAAGTGTCACTCCCTTTGGTACATAGCTTTGTAAGTTACACTAGTATTGTTGATTTTTATAAAAATCTTGGACTCGCTTCAATTGCTGCTTTTGTTGCAACTATCATTGTTATGTTAGCATAACAAAGTGTTCTCATTTCCATAACAAAAACGTAGGGTGGTTGAAAGTAACCTTCAACTTATTTTTCCCTCACAAATTGGATTACATTATTCTCAATTATACAGACATATATTTTAAGTATTATTGTTATAATTATCATATTTAGATTATGAATTATTGTTGTTAAACTGAAGTTGTGTTTGACAATTTAAGTTTTTTATTTATTTATGGACCAATGTGCCTATTTATTGTCAATTTTAGGGAGGTAGTTTGAACATAAGTTTAAAATTTAAGAGGGTAATTTGAACATAAATGTAAAATTTCAAAAGTGTATTTGCAAATAAGATTATAAGGAGAGCTAAAAAATAAATTTGTCAAAAAAAATGAAACAAATAAATATTTTAAGGGTCTTGTTTATTTTTTTTAACGACTTTTAAGGGTCTTGCTAACAAGTGTTTTAGGATCCGTTTGGTTGAAGCTTTTTGGAAGGTAGGGGAGAGAATATTTTTAATTAGGTACGTTTAGTTTAATTCTTAGAAGAGAAGTAGAGCAAAATCCTTCATAGACTCATTTATTGCTTTATCCCTGTAGTTGAATCAAAACCCTTAAAAACATTGGTTAAATAATTCAAAAAAATAAACTTTGTCTTAAAAATATATTTTGGTGCAAATTTACTTCTTTTAATATTTTAACAAATGTGTTATACGACACTCATTAGCATTCTCCCTATATTTTAAATACGAAACAAAGGGTACGTGGTATTTGCACACCATAATTGCAAAATCATTCTAAGAATGTTTTGTACTAAATACAAAAATCTCTTCTGATAGACATATGTATCTGTGATGATCAAGGTGAGTTTGTCATGCCTAAGACAGACTGTTTCTCTCCTCTTTGTGACGTTGATGTCGGCAAGGCTGTTGGACTTCACACGACGCTACAATGGAAGGCTGATCTTCACTTTGACCATGTTGATTTTGTTTTGGATTCCAAGTCTGTTGTTGAACGTTTTAATTAAAACCTAATCGATAGTAGTGAACTAGGTGATAGTAGTGAGCTAGGTTGTATTATTCAGACTTGTAGGCAGTTGTTTGGTTGTAATTTTCAGAACTCTCATGTCGAGTTCAATAGGAGGCAAGCCAATGAGGTCGCTCATGAATTAGTTAAGGTAGACCCATCTCATGCTAGCTCCCACATTTATGATGATACACCATCATGTATCCGAGATTTGATAGCTAATGAAAAACAATAAATTTCTTCACTCAACAAAAATCTCTTCCGATATGTTTTTCTAATTGACACACACAAATCCAATAATTACTCATATCGAGGAAATCACGAATTTAAGAGACTTAACTTTTTTTTAGAGGAAGAAATTTAACCTTTTTCTACAAAAAATCAACACTGATTAATTTTCTAAAAAATACTAACAAGTGCTATCATTACATTTATTAAGAATTCAAATATAATAAAAATATCTTAGAGCTTACGTAGTCAAATGTAAATTTATTTTTTAATACATTTTTTTTTGTTGTCTTAAAAAATGTCCAAAAAGCATCAGTTTGATTTTTTTTAACAACCAAAGACAATAGTTATTAGTTAATATCACCCTTAATTTATAAGTTACTACCCATATCCCTATAATATAATAGACCCAACATTTTTTAATTAAAAACAAAATATATCCTTCCAATTTTAGAGATTGACAAAATCATCAATTTCATAATCCCAATCTACAGAGGTTGACATATCAGGGCATGGTTAAATTAAAATTAATTATAATTAAACGAATTTAAATTACTCCAAATACAAAAACGCTGAAAAATGATGAAGTAACCTTAACACCATGCATAAAAACATTGCCATTGCCTCACTTTTTCTACAAACAAAACCAAACAACAACATGGGAGTCCCCCAAACCTCTCTGTCTCTTTTGTTGTTGTTCATTTTATTTTCTTCCCCACATGCAACTTCTCAAACCACACATAATAATCAACAGATTCCAAAAACATCAATATTTGAAAAGCTTATAAGAAGCTTTAACTTATCTCCAAAGGATACCGTTAATCAAATACATGGCAATCAATCTTTTGATTATGTCCCTGGAAAGATTGTAGAGAAGAAGTTCTCCTTTTTTAGTAATACTAATGAAATTGAAAATCTCAATCACCATTTCGGATACTATTCGATTCCTCGTGCCCTAGGTGCAAGGTAACCTAAAATATTTATTATCGTTGCAATGTGTGTGTGTTTTTTTCTCTTGTGAGTCACAACAATTACACTGCAATCGTGGTCTGATGTAGTTCCTTAAACTAAAACCGAAACTTCGAGTTTTTTATAGTCAAATTTCTAAACCTAAAATTTGATTCGTTTAATCTTGATCAAAGGTTTCTGCATGTATGAACGCATAGAGTTGAAAGTTTGAAGTCCGAATCGGATTTCGAAAAAAATGTTTGGAATTAATGTCAATGTAAAGAGTGTGAATATTTTTATAAAACCATTTTTAAAGAGCTGTTAAAATCAAATTTCACATTATAACCAAAAAAAAAAAAAAAAAAAAATCAAATTTCACATTGTGATGAGTTAAAGTAGTTTGCAACCTAAATTCTAGTTATAGACAAATCTATCTATCTTCTTTCATCGAACCTCAATTTTAATAGTTTGGTTAAACAAGTTTTAAGAACTCGAATTCTAATATTAAGCCAAACTATCATTGACCAAAATCTAGATTATGAGAATCTGTTCTTTTATGAACCGGAGAATGTATACAAACAAAAAAATAGTTTGTAGCCACAAGTACGATTCTTGATAGCTCCTAAATTTAATTACCGATTATTAAAATATGTGTTCAATTGTATTTATTTACTAATTACTCTCATTGATTGAGAAATAACCGTCATAACTTGGTAAGATTTGGTAGTTAATACTCTCCAATCATAGAGTGTCATTCTGGATTGAGTGTACTGGTGTCTGGTGCAGTGGTTTTTAAATTAATAGCTAAATGAATTTTGTTTTATTTTTTTGAATTTTTTTTATCGTTTATAATTAAGATAACTAATTCTTATTTAACAAAACTGGCGTGAAATAAAGTTTAATTTTTTAAATTTTTATTACTCATAATAGTGAATAATAATAATTTTATATAACAAAATATAAATTTTTAATATGATTATTATATTGCTAAAAATTATTATTATTATAAACAATGAAATGATATTTCTTAAAATATAAAAGTTGACAAATAATTCTTTATTTTATAAAAATGTTTGTTAATTTATTACACTTTAATTTACGAGTGTATAGTAAAAGCTTTCCATTTACATATTCTAATACTAACAATACAATATTAGCGGTTTGCTATAATTGGTTGGCTAGACCATAGCTTTTGTCAAGACTTTATTTATCTCTCGGTCAACTTGAGATGATTAAGATGTACTATACTACAAACCATAAATGGTTAACGCCAAAAACCAATACAAGCACTCAGTTTTTCTTTAATAATATCTACCAGAATAAATTTTTAGTTTTCCTTACAGACCAAAAAAATAAAATTATATATGTGGTTATGAGTTGTAGTTTACATTTCTTTTTCTTGATTGAATTGTAGGATGTTCTATTTTTTCTTTGAATCACGAGACAGTCCTAAGGATGACCCAGTTGTGATATGGTTGACTGGAGGTCCAGGTTGCGGCAGTGAACTAGCTTTGTTTTATGAAAACGGTCCTTTTCATATTGCGGATGACTTGTCTCTTGTTTGGAATCAATATGGCTGGGACAAGGTGATTAAAAACTATTCAACTCTACGCAAATATATTCATTCGTCTCTATCAAGACAAGACTATATAGCGACAATTGAATATATTTACGTAGGGTCAAATAGTTCAACAAAGAAAGTGGATCCGTCTCTCATCAACCTGTTTAACAACAACCGTTTCAAAAAAAAAACCTATTTAACAACGGAAAATTTTGTATTTTAAAGATGGATTTCATCGGTATCTAATTTCAATATTTCTAGGAGTGTTGCTTAAACTGAAATTATTTTTCTAATTTTGCAGGTATCAAATATTCTTTTTGTTGACCAACCCATTGGAACAGGTTTCAGCGTCGTTAATGATGTAAACGATATTCCACATAATGAAACTGTTGTTAGCGATGATTTGTACGTCTTCTTGCAGGTACATTAGAAATTTAGAAGAATTGCAACAAGATGAAGTACAAGTTGTAGATAAATTATGTAGTATGAGAATTAACCATAAGTTATTTTTGTTTTTTTTTATGATCATAGTCTTTTTTCGAGGAGCACCCTGAGTTTCTTAAGAATGATTTTTACATCACCGGAGAATCATACGCAGGACACTATGTTCCTGCTCTTGCATCCCGAATTCATCAAGAAAATAAAGGCAATCCAAAAATACATATAAACCTCAAGGTCTTGCATTATTTCCTAACCATAGTATTAACCTAAGTTTTGTCTTGCATGTTTTGATTGATTTGATCCCAATACAATAACAGGGTATTGCTATTGGCAATGGAATTACAAACCCTAGAATTCAGTACCTTTTTTACACACAATTCGCAGAGGATAATCATTTGATTACATCGGAACAAAGAAAGGATATCGATGATGAATTGTACGAAGGATGTACGGAAGCAACATATAATTGTGGTACCAAGATCACATCCCTATTTTACTTATTTATTTAAATCTCTAGTTCTTGTTTCTTGTGAATTTGTGATAGTTTTTGTGAATTTGATTCATCAGACACTCAAGGAGGAGATCAAAATTGCTTGTTAGCTGGAGATAAATGTGAAGCCATACCTAATAAGATCTTGTCCATTGCTGGTAACATTAATGTTAGTAATCAAAACTCAACAAAACTTTTTTTATTTTGAGCCATTATTTATATATAATAACCATGTTTATAGAGTTTAATAAATAAGTATATTGTAAAAATGCAGGTGTATGACATTAGAAAGAAATGTAGTGGAGAATTGTGTTATGACTTTTCAAAGTTGGAGAGATTTCTAAATGACCATGAAGTTAGGGGTATTATAGGTGTTGCAAACAAGTTTGTTTCATGCAGTAGAGTAGTGTATGATTCTATGAGGGCAGATTTGATGAAAAGCTTTCATTTGGGTATTCCTTCACTTCTTGAGGATGGAATCAAAGTTCTTATATATGCTGGGGAATTTGATTTTATTTGCAATTGGCTTGGTGAGTCTTCTTTCAAAACCAAATTATTTTAATATTGTCAATTTAGTTTAAAAAATCTTTATTATCCTAAGATAGTCTTGAAAATTGAAAATTTATCGTCCCACTTATAACAGACTAACCAGACATGATATGTTGGTGCGCGGATTTAAATAGTCCTGACCTAACCCTAGTCCAGCCCTTTTTTGTGGGTCTAATTAATTTTTATGAAAAAAAAAAGATCTTAAGGGAAATTGTCATCTACTAGTAATTAATTAATGTGTTTGTTATTTTGTTCTTGTTTGGGCAGGGAATTATAATTGGGTTAGTTTCCTACAGTGGTCAGGCCAAAAGCAGTTTAAAGAATTCAAAGGAGTTCCATTTTTGGTTGATGGTATTGATATTAGTGAAGCAGGAATGTTGTATACCTTTGGACCTCTCTATTTTCTAAAGGTTAATTATCAATAGTTAGTAGTATTTATAACTAAATTAGAAGTGTATTTTTCTTGAGTGTGACATAGTTGATTCCATTTTTTGTTACTTATATTCATGTTTTGTGCAATAGGTTTATGGTGCTGGACATATGGTTCCTATGGATCAACCTGATGTTGCACTTCAGATGCTTACAGCCTGGATGAAAGGGCAACTATAATTTATAAAATCATGTCATGACCAAAATCAAAATATCCCATGACATGGATATGATCATAATTTTTGTTGTGGACTTGACTTTATGTATAATATTTGGATGGTGGTATTTATATGCAAAGCAAGTATCAATTCTGGAACAAATTTGACCTAAGATTAATTTGTTTATTATAAATGGGATAACATATTTAATTAATAAAAAAATATGGATAATGATTGGATATGTCAATGTTTTGCAAAAGATTCAGTCGAACACAGTCTATAAGTAGTTGCTTATAATTTGAAATGTGTGTATTTTTACATTACAGTTTGCCTCTTACACAGTCTTCTAAGGGGTTTGAAACATTTCAGATTATACATGTTGGTGTTTTGCAAAAGATTCAGATTCTACATTCTAAACAATATTTTTACAGCTCTGGTCAAACATCAACATAGTTCTATGTATGCCTTCAGTTTTTACACAAATCAGATTCCAAAAATTGAAACATTGTTTGAATTATAAAATCCAAACAAAGGGTATTTTGAGTAAAAAAATAGGGCACACAAAAAAAGAGCTACTGTGAAAAAATAATAGTCTATAATTATTATTAATAGTATGAACAGTTATTATTTTTGTCCTTTTTTTTTAATAAAGCAAAACATTAAATACCTTTATCCTTGCATAAAAATTAAATAACTTTTCAATCCACTCTAAAGAAAAAGCTTACACTATTAATATCTAGTCAACAAAGATGAGAGGCTATCGAGAGAGGAACAACAAGTAAATGAACTTTATGATACATGTATTGTTGACTTTTAGAGTGATGTAGTTACAGGATACGACAAAGGATATCATTAAAATCCTATTGTTCAAAATTTGAACTAGTATGGATATCCGTGTCAAGCACGAGTTATAATTTCGTCATCGAGAGAATATTGTGATATATCAAGTTTCAATTAAATCTCAACATTGAATAAAAAAAGGGAGGTTGTACGACAAATAAGTGAAAAAAATTCATATATTTATGGCTTAAAAGTTTGGATGAGGATGTGATATCATTCTCACTTGTGTGGTTGCTCTTTCTCTAATGTGTTGATCCACATTAGTGTTGGCTACCCTAGAGGTCCCAACAGTGGCATCATATCCTGATTCAACATTGTGGGGGAGCGGAAGTTGTTCCTGGTGGTGGATCACATGCGCAGTCTGACAATTGATAGAGAGATGCTAATGTGTTATATGTGAGTTATAATTTCACATTACATGCAAGAGTTGATGTTGACAAACATATAAATGGGTTGACCCATATGCCTAATGTCGTAAGACTTTTGGTGAAGAAGTGATGTCAACATCACTTGTGTGGTTGCTCTTAGTTTAATGTGATCCCAATGTAGGCTCCCACCGAAGTCCAAACATTATGACGATTTGTTTTGTTAGTTTTAGGGTGTCATTTGTTTAATTATTTATCTTAAATTTTAGTTTTTGGATGTCATCCATTTCCAATTTTGGTACTTGGTGGATCTGACAATGAAAAAATGTAGATGTGTTCTGCTGAGTTAACAAAATCCAAGCTTATTAAAAAATTAAATTGATGTGTGTTTTTTAATTAGTCTAATATTTTTATAGTATAATTACCCAATAATCTCCAACATATTCAACAAATTCATAAAATTATCAGCAACTCATTCTATTTCATATACTCTCATGGAT
>Ga0315913_1003781_pt1 | contig 18188 bp, 11 predicted proteins | sample MpolsnodulesMG_FD_207736 | JGI IMG/M metagenome (GOLD analysis project Ga0315913, IMG submission 207736) | Medicago polymorpha root nodule microbial communities from Los Angeles, California, United States - small nodules | ecosystem: Host-associated > Plants > Roots > Nodule | place: USA... | reverse complement strand
TCGTGTTTTTTTTTGCCAAATTGATTTTAGTCCCTGCACAACTAGTGTTCGATTTCCTTGAACTTTTTATAAACGTGATGATCATTTTGCTCTTTATGAAAAACAAGAAAGACGAAAAGAAACAGAAATGTGACTCTCGTGCCTTTCTTACAGGAAATTTATAAACCGTTGGATCAATTTCATTTAATGGTTAAGCTTTTCTTAAAAAAAAAAATTAATGGTTAAGCTTTAGTATAAGTCTTTTTCCTTACACTTTGTTTGGATCCTGACTCTTTAATTATAGCTATTTATACTATCATATTTTTATTATATGCTCTAATACGCCAAAAGTTACCTTGAGTTGAGATGTGGCTTGATACTTAACCTCTCAACTATTATTTGACGTGGCCTTTTTTTGTGTGTTAACCATTTGGTTTTTAGGAGAATGGATCCTGGTAATTAGGCATGGCACTAAAACTCATATATGTGGGTACCCACCTAAACGCACCTCGATTGGATAGGGTTTCCCGCTTTGATTGGGTTTGGAGTTTGGCTTTTCGTCGATTTCAAAACATAGGTACGAGACATGTTACATGGATATATATACCCACTCGGAACCCATACCTAGACTCGTCCTTTGGATGTTAAAAATTACTATATTACTCTTTTATATAAATAAAATTTCAAATCTTAAACAATTTCACTCAATCAGTAAGAATGTCAGTGTGTCTGGACTCACTCGAGTTCTCTCTCTTCTTTTTCCACATCTCACACCCTCAATCTCTCTTTTCTACAATACAACATTGCTTTAGGGCTGGAGAAAACTTCTTTTTGTATTAAAAGAAATGATTTGCTTTGGGTACAGGGATGAGATACCCGATCCCGTCGGAGACAGGGATGAGATTAAATTTCTCTTCCATGTTGGACCTAAACGACATTATTTTTTATACTAAAAAAGTGATTTTTTATTTTCAGTTGTGTTAAAACATGTAATGTTTTTAGTTGAATGTTTATTCTATGTTGAACGTACGTTTTGGATGTCATTTTTTTTTGTATGATGTTTGTAATTTGTATTTCTATTCCAAAATTTCTGTTATTTCATTTGTTTTTGTTTTTATGTCTAACATATAATTTATCTTTCTTTTTATATATGAACTATTTTCTCTTTTTACATTTGTTTGTGCAAGTCAATACTCTATTTTTACATTTGTTTGTGCAAATCAATATTTATCACGGTATGCAGGTGAATAGTTGAAGGAAATCAAATGAGATCCGGTTGAAGACAAATGAACAAATAAAATTTAACTGTGCGACGCACGGGTTAGATCACTAGTTTCTGTACAAATACAATGTTCAAGATTTGATATGTTTTGTTTTGAACTGCTCAAAGGCCTTTGGTCATAGTCCATAGCCCATTAACCGAACACAAATCCCTTTGGACCAATCACCATCGATTTGTAACGCTTGTCGGTTACGGGTCCCGTCATCCGTAACAGTTGACCAACGTCTACCCAAACCATCATTATTAGCAACATGTAATTTCACTATATAAGATATCTCTTACTTATAAATATTAACCCGTCTCGCTATACTTAACCTAATTTTTCCCTCCACACTTTTGCATTTATTGTTTATCTAAAGTAAAATAAAATTATGTTCATAATTATATGCTATTTTTTGGAAAGGAATAACCGTTAACCCGTCTCGTTATACTTAACATAATCTCTCACTTATCCTTATTTATTAATTTTGTTAGGTCTGCATCAACTTAACCTAATAATTTTCCTCTAAAATGCTGCATTAGGTTAGCAGCAATTTAACCTAACAGATTCTATCTAAAATGCAGCGCATCAATTTAACCTAACAAATTCCCTCTAAAATGTAGCAATCCCTAATATTTCTCCTCACTGATGAGCTTTTCATTCCTATCCTGTTGTGTCATCGTTTGTATATATTTATTAGAGTTTTTTTTTTACAAGCTGTTGTACACTTATTTAATACGTTTACAAACAGAATACCCTAATTTTCATGCAAACTCGACTACCCTAATTTCCATGCAAACTCGTCTATATATAGCAAACCCTAAACCATGTTTCTCTCAACAAAAAAAAAACTAAACCGTGGTAAATTACACAGACAGCAGAAGAATCATATATTTTGATATTTTGATTTTTGCAAATGGAAGGACGTGACCTTTCAACTTTCCTCTCATACCACTGCTTAACTGGTATTCTAATTTAACATGCATTTTATCAATATGCATATTTTTTTGAGAATTGGAATATTTGCGTTTTTTGTTTTTAGTTTGAGATGTTTACACCAAACCAATTTTGGCAGTCTTTATATTTAGTTTTGTTGCAGTTTCTTGGTCTATTATCTAAGGATTCAGACTGTATCGTGTAATGTCATGTTTTTTGAATTTAATCTGAATTTTGTTTCGTTCAAAACCTTATTCTGCTGTTAGCCTTTATTTCCTATGCAAGTTGTGCAACTGTGAATGAATTTTGAGGTGAGAATCACCTTTCCTTAGATCGGATTGCATATAGAGGAAGGGGAAAGTGATTCTGCAACAGTACTTGGTTTAATGTGTTCACTAAGCAGATGCAGTTTGTATATTATAGAGGCTGAAAAAAAAAACTTTCTCATTTGTATGACGTGATTAAATATGTGTCTGATACATACGTCATGTATATTTATGCGTTTTCATGGAGTATATATATAATGCTTTAATTTATATGCCTATTTCTAATGGATTGTGAAAAATTCCTTTTAATACTACTTAACTATTAAACAGTTTGTTAGTGCCATAATATCTATAGCCCAAGATACACTCCATTATAAAATTCTAAGAATAATATAATACATAATGGTAATGAGGCCATTATAAATTTTGAGTCTAAGCATTTATAACAATAGTATAATACATAATATCGTCAATATTGTATATCTACCAACACCTGTATTTTCTCACGGACAGTTGTATGTTGTTGTTTCAAGAGTTACATCCAGAAGATATTGATCACTGATGAAGATGGTGAAGATACCAATGTGACGTCTAACGTCGTATATGAGGAAGTATTTCACAATGTGTGATGAAACTACATGCCAATGTACAAAAATTTTCATATTTCTTTTTCCGAATTATTGACAGGATTACCAAATTTTCTTTTACAATATTTTCAGATTTGATACATCTTATGAAGTGTTTTATATTGTCTACTATGGATTTTCACCTGTTCTTTTTTTCACCTTTACCAATTATATATTGCATTTTATTATTCGTATATCAATCCCTTAACAATAGACCCGTGCGACGCACGGGTCAATATAATCTAGTAAATGTTAACCCTTTTCGCTATTCTTAACCTAATTTTAACCTAATTTTTTCCTCCACGCTTTTGAATTTAATGTTTATTTAAAGTAAAATAAAATTACGTTCTTAATTATATGCTATTTTTTTTTTTGGAAAGGAATAACCGTTAACCCGTCTCGCTATACTTAACCTAATCTCTTACTTATAAATGTTAACCCGTCTCGCTATACTTAACCTAATTCTAACCTAATTTTTCCCACCACACTTTTGCATTTATTGTTTATCATCTAAAGTAAAATAAAATTATGTTCCTAATTTTTTTTTTGAGGAAAACGTGCTTATAGCATGTCATTGATAATAATAGTTTCGATACAAGCGGGTATATCATAATAAATGGCGGGACTAGCTGAACGCGTGGCCTCTCGTGCAAGAATATGGGCCACCCCGTTGGCTTGTCGCCTAACAAACTCCGCCCTAGAGTTAGAAAATAGATTGCGAAGCAAAGAGCGACAGGAGGAAATAATACAGCCAAATTCAGACAAGTCGTTCCTGTTAGAACGGAAGGTGTCAACTGTTAATTTAGAGTTTGTTTCAAAGTCCACGTTATCGAACTGCATATCAGTCAACCATTGTAGAGCAGAGTGCAGCCCTAAAGCTTCACTCACATCCACCGAAACAGTACAAGGATATGTGAGAGTCTTGGCCAGAACAAAATTACCTTCCGAGCCGCAAACACAAACACCAATCCATGTGCGGTTATGATGAGAAGAAAAAGCCGTGTCAATATTGCATTTATATCTACCGGGCATAGGAGGCTGCCACAAAGGTCTGGTTTGGTGGTTGGAGACGAAGGTCTCCACATTCACTGCCATAGCAAGGGGAGAAGGCGAAGCAGCTGCAAGGGTATCCGGAGCATTTGCTAACTGCCAATCTGTTACCATGTTTCTAGCACGCTCTACAACCACACATGACTTTGAGATTGCGGTGTTTCCAAATACTCCACATGACTGTTGACAGACGTTGAGATAATTCAACAGACAGGTTCTCTAACAGGTAAAAGATAGCCTCCGTGGTGGAAGCAGTCTGAGAAAGTGCGTGTTGGACGGAACCCCAAAGACCGGTCGTGTTCCACACCTGAATAGCAAAAGGACACTCGAAAAAAACATGCATTAGGTCCTCATGGGAGAATCACAGCTAGCACATGTAGTGGGGGCAAGCTACACCTTTATCCAACAGGCGGACACGGGTCGGTAAACAACCACGACACATGCGCCAAAGTAAATTCTTAACCTTCGGTGGAACTTTAAGGTTCCAGATCTCAGACCAGTACCCCGGGCGCCATAAGTAAGACGAATCAATAAGCTTTGTAACACACAATTTGTAAGCACTACGTACAGAATAGCGCCCGTGTCGTTCCCCTTTCCAGACAATTCTATCTTCCTCGACCTGAGAAATTAGTGGCGTGTGAAGTATCTTATATGCAATATCCGCACTAAATACCTGTCTAACAACCTGTTCGTTCCAGCTTTTGTCATATAAATTCATCAGACTGTTAATTGTAAAATTATGTAGAGTGAGCACCTGGAACATCAGTACTGATGAATTCCCCATTTGTCAGCCAAGGTTCATAGAGAATGGAGATAGTATGCTATCTTTTACTTGGAAATGTTAACTTGTCTCGCTATACTTAACCTAATTTTACCTAATTTTTCCCTCCACACTTTTGCATTTAATGTTTATTTAAAGTAAAATAAAATTATCTTTTACTTAGTTATATGCTATTTTTTTTTGGAAAGGAATCTCTTACTTATAAATGTTAACCTGTCTCGCTATACTTAACCGAATTTTAACCTAATTTTTCCCTCCACACTTTTGCATTTAATGTTTATCTAAAATAAAATAAAATCATGTTTCTAATTATCTGCTATTTTTTTAGAAAGGAATAACCGTTAACCCGTCTCACTATACTTAACATAATCTCTTACTTATAAATGTTAATCCGTCTGACTATACTTAACCTATTATGTTACGTTACGGTACCAAGGACGATTTCATGGAAATATTATATTATGGTACAGTACCAACGTCTATGCTTCTTAATATTATGAAATACTATATGACAATCATGACATTCATCTAAACTATTTTGTTGCCTATTACCGTCAAATATTACCTTTGATATAACCCGTGCGTTAGCACGGGTCGATGGTCTAGTATAACAAGATGATGAACATCCTCCAAGGTACGATTTATCTAAGTCTTAACCCTCATTTTTGCTCAAATAACTAGCTCAAGGACCAGAGCGCTTGTCAGTACATCATCTCCTCCATTCTAAAACTCAAGCTAACACGAAGCTTACCGTAATAGACATTGTTCTCCTGACTAGGTCAGATCATGTCTCTTAGCATTTTTTCCTAAAAAATATATATTCCTTAGCATTTTAAATAATTATTAATAGGTTGCTCACATTAAATATTGACCATAAAATTTATTCTTTTAAAAGCATTTGATAAGAAGTCTAATAAGAACAATTTACCTTGATAATCGTGTATATATTACGTTAAAACTTTTATGAATTAACTTACATTAAAACTTTAAAAATTATTTTTTACTTCATTAAACTCATCAATTATTTATACTTTTTTCTTCTTAACAAAGGTCTTGACACTTTCTTTAAGTTCACCATACAAATCTTCACTTAATCTTGACACTAATCTCACACTTCACTTATTCTTGACAACCTCACTAAATATTCTTAATTTAGATTAGATTTAGATCGATATGTTTTATAAAAAAAAAACATATATTCGATATGTTCACTCACTCACAAAAGAAAAGAAACGCGTGGGAGACACTTTTCGAGAATCACAACGGCGCAGATTCCGACACAGGCCTCACCGTACACACAACTTTGTTCTCACTTTTTATTTATACCAAAAACTGCATACAAATTATCACTCCCAACCACTCTTCAATTTCATCTTCTCAAACCTCTCTCACTATGTCCACCACTAACGAAGATTTACAAGGTAGTAACTATTATTCTCTTCCTCTTTCTTTTACTTTTTCAGGGTTTGTTTTTGCAACGCAATTGTGAAAAAAAAAGCATATTTTTTCTGCTTATTTTCACCACCAATGCTTCTGTTTTATATTCTCATAATACTTGATCTTTGATTGTAAAAATTTGATCTTTGATTGTTTTGGATGGGTGAGTAGATGAAAAAGATTGTAACTTCATGAAATAGATACAAAAAGTACTAATTTATAAATGAAAATTAGATAACTTAACTTGTTGCAACGATTTAGGAACCCTGGGACAGAAAGTGGAGGGAGGAAAAGATGAGGGATTCCCTCACTTTTTGTGGGAGGGGTTAGAATTTCTTTTTGGTCTTTAACCTTTTGGTCAGTAATTGTTTCAGTTATGATTCATACTCGGGCCTCGTGAACGATTATTTCTTAACTGGAGCTCGTTAACTACTTCCATTCAATCACTTGGTTTGAAGGGGTGGAATGAAATTAGTACGAGTAATAATATTATTATTCTTTTGAAAGTATTATAAAGGCAAAGTAATTGATTTGAAAATTGACTCTAGTAACTAGTAAGGAGGGTTGATGATTACCGAAAGAGAGTCCATTAGTTAGACATTTAGAGAGACCACCAAGAATTATATTAAATCAGTAAGAGTAATTTATAAGTAAATAGTTTATCCTTGGACAGGGTTTTGTGGCTTTATTGATTCATGTATCCAACCCAACTCTGTGAAAAAAGGCTTAGTGGTTTTTGACATCTTTGCCTAAAATAGATGCATTCTAGGACCAAGATGCAAGATTTGAGAAGCAACAAGTGGCCGATTTAGGTTTTCTCTAAGATGTCAGATGATTGTTTAACAACAAAAATTAAACTTTCATAGGGCAGGCAGCAATTTGATTCCTTCATTCAACATCTGACTTAATTGTTACTCAACTCATATTTGCTTTCTTTTTTAAGTGGTAGGTGTTTCAAATTGTTATGTGTTCAAGAGCCAATTGCAAGAGTATGCACAGAAAGCAGGACTTGGCACACCCGTGTATGAAACTACCAAGGAAGGGCCTTCCCATGAACCTTCTTTCAGGTCAACAGTGATTATGAATGATGTTCGGTATGATTCTTTGACTGGATTTTTTAACCGTAAAGCAGCAGAGCAGTCAGCTGCAGAAGTTGCTTTGATGGAGTTGGCCAAAACTGGTGAAGTTAATCAGTCTATTACTCAACCTGTTGTAAGTAGTCTTTACAAATTATAATTTTTTTGTTGGTAGTAATTGAAAGTTCCGAGTGTGGCGACCGTTGCAGATTATTTTTCACATTTCTTCAGCTCATTGGGATATTTGAAGTTTTTATTTTGTAGGACAAATTCCTGTCTTTTCTACTTTCAACTTTCAAGAGTGGTTATCTTCTCACCATCTTTATGTTGATTAGCTAATGGTTGCTTCTCTAGTGTTCTTAGAATGCAACAGTTTGGTGTACATTGTTTTGTTGATGTGATTGGTATTTGCTTCTTTTTTCTTTTCATTAAGACTTGAGAGTGTGCCATATCTTCTTTCTGCCTTCTTACCCGTCAGCTCGTCACCAATATTATTCTTCTGAAAATAAAGATACTCTTAAATTTTCATTTGATAAATATTTCTGTTACTTGTTTATATTGTCAGAAAGGGAACAAAACCTTGATAGTTTATAACGAGATGAAATATAACTGTTGCATATTATATTTGAGGTTCCCTATTGGATTTTCTCTAGATATAAATGCCTTACTAAGTTCTGTATTCATATATATTACAGCTTTGCGAGTTATTGTCTATTTTCTGGTTCTGATTATTTTAATGGTGTTTTCTTCCAGCATGAAACTGGATTGTGCAAGAATTTACTTCAGGAATATGCACAGAAGATGAATTATGCAATGCCATTGTATCAGAGCAAAAAGGATGACACACCACCGGGTAGGGCACCATTATATTCGTGTACGGTTGATATTGGAGGGATGCTCTATATTGGAGGAACAGCAAAAACAAAGAGGGAAGCTGAGATAAAAGCCGCGAGAACTGCTTTATTAGCTATCCAGACAAATGCATCTCAGGCTTCTGAAAACCAGTTTGGCCATTTGACTGTCATTCCATCCCGAAAAAGGGCAACGGAATCTATTGCTGATGAGGCTTCGAAAGCTCCGAAGTCTAAGAAATCACGCTTTAAAGGGAAATATTCCAAGAAGAAACCGCATAGAAATAAGAAGCGCCGTATTATCACTGACAATGCTGGTGATGGAGCAAAGATCAATAATGGGGCAGAATCACTGGCAAGTGCTAATGATGAATCTGGCCTCCAGGAAATCAAATCTGAAGCAGCACTCCCTTCAGAAGTCATGAAAAATTCTGAGAAGGGAGTATCATCTAATCATCATGAGAAAGAGACATTAGCTGGCCTCCAGGAAATTAAATCTGAAGCAGCATTCCCTTCGGAAGCCATGCAGTATTATGATAATGGAGCTTCAACTAATCGTCATGAGAAAGAGACATTAGCTGGCCTCCAGGAAGTCAAATCTGAAGCAGCATTTCCTTCAGAAGCCATGAAGAATTCTGAGAACGGAGCATCAACTAATTATCATGAGAAAGAGACATTTGCTGGCCTCCAGGAAATTAAATCTGAAGCAGCATTCCCTTCGGAAGTCATGCAGTATTATGATAATGGAGTGTCAACTAATCGTCATGAGAAAGAGACATTAGCTAGCCTCCAGGAAGTCAAATCTGAAGCAGCATTTCCTTCAGAAGCCATGAAGAATTCTGAGAACGGAGCATCAACTAATTATCTTGAGAAAGAGACATTAGCTGGCCTCCAGGAATTCAAATCTGAAGCAGCATTCCCTCCAGATGAAGCCATGCAGAATTCTGAGAACGGAGTGTCAACTAATCATCATGAGAAAGAGATATTAGCTGCCATAAAGGAAGTCAAATCGGAAGCAGCATTCCCTTCAGATGAAGCCATGCAGAATTCTGAGAACGGAGCATCAACTAATTATCATGAGAAAGAGACATTAGCTGCCGTCCAGGAAGTCAAATCTGAAGCAGCATTCCCTTCAGATGAAGCCATGCAGAATTCTGAGAACGGGGTGTCAACTAATCATCATGAGAAAGAGACGTTAGCTACCATCCAGGAAATCAAACCTGAAGCAGCATTCCCTTCAGATGAAGCCATGATGAATTCTGAGAACGGAGTCTCAACTAATCATCATGAGAAAGAGACATTAGCTGCCATCCAGGAAATCAAATCTGAAGCAGCATTCCCTTCAGAAGCCATGACGAATTCTGAGAACCGAGTCTCAACTAATCATCATGAGAAAGAGACATTAGCAGGCATCCAAGAAATCAAATCTGAAGCAGCATTCCTTTCAGAAGTCATGAAGAAGAATTCTGGGAGTGATATATCAACTAATCTTCATGAGAAAGAGATGTACCAGTCATTTGTTTTGAATAATCAAGAGAATTTTGAAAGTGGGAAGTTAACAGAATTGCAATCCAAAGAGATCAATATTGGGAATGTTGTCACAGAAGTGTCATTTGCTCCCGAAGGATACATACTGGCGATGAGCGTGGAGATGAACAAACAGAATTGCAATGGAGATATGGTCTCTGGCGAATGATTGTATTGAGAGGTGGGTTTTGAGGCTTCAAGTATTAATATTAATTATTAATTATTAATTGAATGATTACAATGGAAGAAAGATCCAACTAGGAGTAGACATTCATTAGAGGATTAGGAAAGCTTGAGGATTTTCAACATTTTTTCTTTGTTGGCGTGTCACTCAGGAAAATAGAGTATAGGCTATGATATATGAACCAAAGCAAGTCGATAATTTATAATTGATTATGGTGTTTTAAACCATTTATCTACTTATGGTAATGCACTGTTATATTGAAGCTATCTTGTGTTTAATACAGAATGAATGCAAAAAAAACCTCTCTCTAAAACATCCTCTGCCTTCTCTCTAGCAATCCACCGCCTTCCAGCTTCCAATCTCTTCTCTTCCCTTCCCGTCTGATCCAAATCGGAATTCCACCATGTAGATATAGGTACGTGGTGGTGCGACAGTCGGGATAGCCACCCGCACCACCCTTGCTAGTTCTTCCATAGGGCCAAGCCGGAGGTCTTTGGTGGTTATTGTATTGCAGCCGCTATCACGATGCTTCTGGTGTTGTTTAGAAGCTTCGTTCTGGTTTGGTTTCTTTTCACCGCCGTCGTCTCCGTTGGTTCATTTTTAGGTGGTTCCAAGGTGGCGGCGGATGGTTTCGTGCTGATCTATGGTCGCCGTTGCCGTCGACGGCCCAAACAATGTTCGTTTTGTTCGTTGCGGCTCTCTCAAACCCTTTTGGATAGGCTCCATCAACGCCGGTGTATTCAGTTCCGATTTTGTGTTTCAAATCTGACATCATATCATCGAATTGCGGTGGATTGCTGTCCTGTCTTTGATTTCTTGATTCTATTCCAGATTTGTTGAGATCTGCAAGGTTCAAAGCTTTGGATTTACTTCTTCTGCACTGAGTTTGATACGTTTATATCCGATTCAATCCTCTGTGAATGAATTTGGAATGAGTTGGCTAGAAATGAACATTCTTGCTGTAAGTTGTGGATTGGGGAAATTGTTATCGTGTTGACGCTCAATTTCAGATACCGTTCCTCAAGAGATGAGTATGTGCTCGTCTATGATTTGCTATAATGTTTGAGGATTTTTACACATTTTTTTTTTCAATCCGGTTTCGTTCCCCGTGTTGGGTTTGCTGGTCAGTGTTTGGTGTGTATTGTCCCTATCACATGGTTTCATAAACTGGATTTTTGTTCAGTTTGTTTTACCATTTTTGTATCTTTTGTTTTAATACCCTTTTAGGGCTGATTTCGTGGCTGTTGGGTTAGGTTCATGTTTTCCAACTTTTGTACTTGTTTTTTGTTTAATTTATTTATTTTTAGCTTAAATAAAATACAGAATATATGCGTTGATGTGTTGATACTAATTTATACTTCCGGTCTCAAATATAAGAAAAGATTCTTTTTTTTAGGTTCATTGAGTAGTTAATGTATCTGGTCTACATTGTAAAGCAGATACATTAATTATTCAATGAACCTAAATTTTTTTTTTCTTCTTATATTTGAGACCGAAAGGAGTAAAGTTGAATGTGGAGTCTCACGAGATAATTTAACTAATCATAAAGGAACTTCTACATGATTAAGGAGTACATTATTGCATTATAATAATCTAATAATGTTGTCCAAAAAGTTTAGAGGATTGTATGCATAACACAGTCTAATAAACAGTGTAATTATATAGTTTTTGTATGTATATCCGTAAAATAAACTCCTTTTGTAAAAACATCTTAGTAGGAGTCTGATTAAGTTGGGTGTGGATGATTTGATGAGGACCTACTTAAACCATCAAGTAACTAGAAATGATCCTAATCCAAATTAAGTTACACTTGGTTGAGTGATTTGCGGTTACTACCATAGCTAAGGCTGGTTGCTTTGCTTGTACAAAAAACATTCATTGATCACATGCGTTTCCAACTGATTCATGTTTTCTACTGGTAATATTTCTCTATAAAAGTTATACTTAACCTCAATCCATTTCTAGATTTGCTCTAAGAACTCAATACAAATAGATGCTAGTCAATGTGAAAATGAATTTTCTACCTTTAAAATAAAATTATCTAGATAACATAGATTGATTGATTGGTTAGAGAGATGGAGATAAAGTTATTAAAAATAGATGATCGAAAAGGTATATAACTCTTAATTTCTTTGAACCAAAAAAAATAGTTTTATATAGACATTCATTAAAATCTAGTTTTTTTTTTATCAAGTTTGAAATCTTCAAGAATTTTTTTTTATCGAACAATTTTGTATGCAGTCTGCACATAATTGTTGAGACTAATTTTTTGAGTCTGATAGGACCACGATGATTGAAAATCTTTCCCTCAAAGAATTTAACACTACTACATTTATAGACTAAATTTGAACTCAAACTATGGTTAATCAGAAAGAGAACATTTACCATCTAAAAAATACTCTTGAATAGAATATTAAGTATGTAGAAACATGAGGAATGATAAATGGACACAAATATTTTGACACAATACTGACACTATATACACTGTTCATAAATACACTAATTTTTTATTTTTTATTTTCTTCTACTTCTCTCCTTGCAAGGCTGCAACAACTCTCTCTTCTCCAGCCACAACCGTATTTTCCTCTCTCTCACCGACGTCCCTCTCTCTCTCCTCACGACGTCGTTCTTCCATCACCGCGGTGTTCTACTCCTCCCCGTCGTTCATCCCTCACCGGCGTTCATTGCACTGCGGAGTTTTACTTCCACTTCTGCAGAAAGTTGCAGATCTGGTGTTGGGGTGGAGGATCTAATTTGGACAGTGAGGGGAGAGAAGACAGACCACAATCAGATCGCAACAGAGAGAAGAGAGAACAAGGCGGTCGCTGAGTGACGATTGGAGAAGAGAGACCGTACGCGCGCAGAGCAGAAAGAAGGAAGGGAGTAACATGTGTTTTACAATATTACCCTCCTATTTTAATGTTGAAATGTCAAAAATACCTATGCTGTCGTATTTGTGTCAAATAATCTATGTTTGTTTATCTTTTCTGTTTAACTAACTTGTTAACTCAACTACCTAACTCTTGTTTAATATGTGTCCTTTAATATCACCGGTGTGAAAATAAAAAAGCTTTTGATTTTCATCACATCGAGTGATATTTTTGTTTATTGTCCATCGACCGATAAAATTAGGCCAAATTACATCAAAGGTTTTAAAGTTATTTAACCATAACAATTTGAGAGATTCAGATCTTAAAAATAGAAGTTATTTGGTGTTTCAATGTTACAATTAAATAACTTAAATGACTTAAGTGGTATGAAAAATACTTAAAAATTAGCTTGTTACAATTAAATAACTTAAGAGACTTAGTTTGTATGAAAAAGAACTTAAATATTAACATGTTATAATTAAATAACTTAAACGACCTCTGATGTAATTTAGCCCATAAAATTACTATCAAAACTCCTGCTGGACTTTAAAGAACATCTACTGATTCGGATTTTGAAGTTGAAGAAGAGAAATCAAGTGGCATCAAGGAAAGTAACCCTAAACTGTTGCTAGTGTCAAAGAGGTCTAGTTTTAGATCTCTTTTATTGATTCATGATGCGGCTGCTATTAAAATTTCGATTGAAAAGTTTCAAAGCTTATTAGCGTTTTTTTATTGTGACGAAAAAGCTTAGTAGGGTTGTTGCATTTGTATTTAATTGTGCCACGGTAAAGACATGCAAGGCGAGTCTACACCTATAGCAGAGATGCAAACTTTTTAACTTATTCTTAATTAATTTAATATATATATAATGATCGTCGATATAATGTTAAGTCAATTTACACCATTTAATTTAATTTTAATCAATTTATATACTTTAAATTTTATTGAACACCGTTAAGTTTGATGAATTTCAACAATATATCAAATAATTTTAAATTTATGTCAAATTTTACATGAGTTGAACATAATAAATAGACATAACTTAACAAACATAACTTGATGTATCTTAAACAGAAAAAAGACATAACTTTGACATAAGAACAAAAAAAAGAAAACGAGAATTTTTGAGATGATAAAAACACGGTTATGAACAACTTTTGAGGTTGTTCAATAATTGAGGAGAATTACTTCAAATGAGACTAAAAACTACAACTACAATATTCTAACAAACTAATTTCTTCATTTTTTCTTCATTTCATTCTTGACAATGATTACAATGACCAATCACTTATTTATAACCTCACATTCTAACAACTTCACCTATGACTCATCACAATGGATCTCTCTAGATCCTTCTAGAGAGCATGACTTATCACCTAATATAATATAACTTGGATTTATACTATTCTAATAGGCTTATCTTGGATCATTATAAACACCAGTTTTTTAAGGACTAAAATCAAAATGTTGTATTTTTAAGGACAGATGCTTATTTAACCCTAATAAATACGTGTCTTTCCTTCCTTCTACTTCCACGCTAAACAACGAAATAACCATCTCACTTTCCACTTGCTTTTCACCCAATTTCTTTCCACTAACAATTTTTCTTCTTAATATCTTTTCTTTCATTTTCTATTTTAATTCAAACTAAGCATAAGTCCTCAAAATTATAGAGATAATTACACAATTTAATTCTTCAAATTTATTATAGAGATAAATACACAATTTAATTCTTCAAATTTAAAAAACAACAAATTTCTAAAATCGAAGAATATTGATATATCTATAAATCAATCAGTTTATAAATTGAAATAGATACCAATAAAAGTCAAAAATAAATTTTATAAGTATGTTGCGAATGCTTACCAATATTTTGAACTCTGGACGAACAAAAATATTTTTTTAAGAGGCCAATATAGATTAGCAAGATATGAATTTTATTTTGCGGTAAAATATATTTGTTATCCCTTGAAAAATTAATAAAATTCAGTTCTTTTTAGGTACTCTCATTTGAAAGGTAGATTTGGCTTCTACCTTTCAAAATATGTCAATTTTTAGCTGAGAGTTTGTTCCCCTTGTTGTAAGGAGGACCACAATTGCATTTTTTTTTAAGTAAGGAGGACCACAATTGCATTTTACCGAAACTTCTACTATACACTTGTAAATTGAAGTGTATATGTAGACATTCTTTCTAAAATCAATAAATCAACAATCATTTTTATGAAATAAAAAGTTATTTACCGATTTTTCTAGTTAAAAAAATATCATTTCATATTCATACTAAACTTTTTACATTTTAGCGTAAAAAATAATCAATATTTACAATTATGAGTAATAAAAATTCAGAAATTTTTTATTTTATTTAGCCGACACTTTGGGTAAATGAGATTTAGTTATTATAATTATAAATGATAAAAATATTTTTAAAAAAACTTGTTTAACTATTAATTTAAAAACTGAGTGTATTGTAGAAATTGCCATATTTATCATTATCTTTCTTACTTTTCATTTGCTCCTCCCTTTGTTTCAAAATGTTCTTTATGATTTTTACAAAGAGATTTAAAAATACAATAAATAAATAAATTGACATGATATTTTTACTAAACTAACTTTATTAATTATTTGGTTTCTTTTCCATCATCATATATATGGTAAATGAAATATAATATTTTGGTTGTAGTGCATAAATTATTAATTAGATGATATAATTGTAAAAAAAATATTAATTCTATATTAAAAAGTGAAAATTATATTTAATTTAAAATAATTTTTCTTTGTTAACGCAACACTTATTATGAAATAGATGGAGTAAAACTTACATCAATCTATTCGAAAAATGCACATAAAAACCAAATGACACAAACAACCAAGTTGTAGTATTTAGGGGTATACAAACCCGGCGCTTTAACCTATCCCAACTAACTATTACTAAGGTTGTTGGTAATCTAAATTATTTTACCATTTTCCTCTTCTTAATTAACTTATATATTTTCTTCAGTTAGGTTTTTTTTTTTTACAAAAATAAAACGATATTCATTCATTTAAATCGATAAATTACATCAGATACAAACATCGTTAAAAATGTAAGGGAGCGTTTGTTTCACTTCTACAAATTGAATTCCCAGGAATCTAAGATGGGAATAATTTATTCTCATGTTTGGTACACATACACACAAAAAATTTCCAAGGAATAATACATTCCCGGTAACGCCGCACAAGACGACGAACAACACAACGCCGCACTTAGACGACGAAATTACAAAAAAAAACAAAAGAAAAAACTTGATACATGTAAAAACCACTTATTTAGATTGAAAGAAAAGGGAAAAAAGATGTCGAGGGGTGATTCTAGGTCAAAAATGACCTAAAACCACCCCTCCTCGATGAACGAAGGAGAAAGAAAGTTCAGAGAGAAGTTGAAGTTTCTCTAGTAGAAAGCTAGACCCTTCCAACGCTGTTTTTTCTTCAGCTAGTTATGTTGTTTAAAGTTTTACATTTTGTGATTTTTATTTTAAATTTCTTTCATAATTTGTGAATTTAATCAAGGTAAAACGGAGGAACATGAACACGGTTTTAGTTTTTTTCTCCAAGAAGAACGTGATTTTAGATAAGGTGACTTATTTTGGAATCAACATGATCTTGTCCTTATATAGTCTCATTTACATCAGATTCAACCATATTTAATAATTGGCCCGATCTAAGTTCGGGTCTAACTAAACTCGGTCTAATATGTCTCGTGTACACTCCTAATAGTATTTCATTATTTCAAGTCAAAATTTTGATTCGAAAATATCTTTTGTCTTAATATAATAGAAATTCATGAATGGTAAGCAGAGGAATAGAAGGAAAGAGAAGAAAAGGAAAACATTGAAACGGAAAGTAGAGGAAAAAGATAGAGGAGTTCTGACGACTGGCAAACCTTAAGGCTGCAACATAATAATGTTGTCCTTATATGTAACGTGTGATTGGAAAGAGAACAAACAATTCAATTCGGAGTTGTGCACCTCACACTTTTATTTACATATATATATCTACACACACAAAACACAAGTATTCATCTCTTGTACGAGGTTGTAGCATCGCAATGGCTAGCATCAATAGAGAGAATAATGATGCTGATCACAATCTTATCCAATCTCTCTTGTCAAAAGAAATATCAACCATTAACGAATATCAACATGAGGATGAAGATGAACAAGAATTTGGCAAGAAAGTATGGATTGAAACGAAGAAACTATGGCACATAGTTGGTCCCTCTATTTTCAGTCGTGTTGCATCTTTCACCATGAACGTCGTTACTCAAGCCTTTGCCGGTCACCTTGGCGACGTTCAACTCGCTTCCATTTCCATCGCCAATACTGTCATCGTCGGCTTCAATTTTGGCCTCCTTGTAAGTCCCCTAACAGTCATTCTTTCATATATTTGTTTTCATAATAATTTTTTTTGAATGAGAATATAGTTGTGGCCGCAATTATTTTTTTATAATCAAAAGCTGCAAAGTTAGATATATCAATTTAATGTATAGTAATATCCTTAATGATATGTTGCAGCGTTATAGTTATGCATGTACTCAACGATAAGCTGCAGCCTCAATTAATAAATATGACAACTTTATATCGATTATGTACAGTAATTAAACTCTTGATGGTCCTATCTTGCTCAACTCCAATTAATGATGCGATAACTGATATATTAATTTGTGTGTTCTTGTGTGTTTGTGGTATTTTTTATGGAACTAGTTGGGGATGGCAAGTGCATTGGAGACACTATGTGGGCAAGCTTTTGGGGCAAAGAGACATAACATGTTAGGAATATACCTACAAAGATCTTGGATTGTTCTGTTCCTTTGTTGTTTTCTGTTGTTGCCATTTTATATCTTTGCCACTCCGATTCTCAAACTTCTAGGACAACCTGATGACGTGGCAGAGTGGAGTGGTGTTGTGGCTATCTGGCTTATACCTTTGCACTTCAGTTTTGCATTTCAGTTTCCTCTTCAGAGGTTTCTACAATGCCAGCTCAAAACTGGTGTCATTGCTTGGGTTTCTTTGGTTGGTTTGGTGGTAAATGTGGTACTTAGTTGGCTGTTGATTTTTGTTTGGGATTTTGGACTTATTGGTGCTGCTATTGCTTTGGATGTTTCTTGGTGGATTTTGGTTTTTGGGATGTTGGCTTACACTGTTTGTGGTGGGTGTCCTTTAACTTGGACTGGTTTTTCAATTGAAGCCTTTTCTGGTCTTTGGGATTTCTTTAAACTCTCTTTTGCTTCTGGGGTCATGCTCTGGTAAGTTGTAACAATCTCTATTTCATTATAATTTCAAGTACCATGAAATTATAATTGTAAAC
>Ga0315913_1003774_pt1 | contig 18205 bp, 13 predicted proteins | sample MpolsnodulesMG_FD_207736 | JGI IMG/M metagenome (GOLD analysis project Ga0315913, IMG submission 207736) | Medicago polymorpha root nodule microbial communities from Los Angeles, California, United States - small nodules | ecosystem: Host-associated > Plants > Roots > Nodule | place: USA... | reverse complement strand
CTTTCTAACCTTTGAAACTTTCATTCTAATCAATATTAAAAGTTAATTAAATTCATAACTCCCTGTCGGAACGATACTCTATTTTTACTACTTCGGTAAAACTGTACACTTGCGGTTTTGCTCATCACTACCCAAGTGACGAGAATGTCATGTGATCTAACAAAACCTTTTCTATCATAATGATCGTGTGTATAATTTCCCTTTTGCCCTCATGTCTATATTGAACACAAGGCATAGCATGTCACCCTTATCCAGTTCAATATTGGGCCAGTAGACATTTCTCCTGTTATGTAGAGGGGGAAATTCCATTTAAACACAAGCCAAAAAATTTAGAACTTTATAACTTTTGATCAATTTCAATTAATCAAAACCCAATATCTCAAAACTTGTAACAACCCCAGAATTCAATTACCAAACCCCAAAATTAAATTTACAAAAAAAAAGAAAAGACTTCAAATCAATGGTTCCAGCAAGAGCATGGCACAATTTCGAGTTTTGATGAGAGGGATTTGGAAAAAATTTGTGAGAGGAATTTGTTGGTGATGATTCAAAGCGAGAGAGAACAAAACGATGAGAATTTTAACTTTTTTGGCAAAAGTTGACGGCAAGGATTTATTTAGCTAACATAGTATAAATTAAGGACCAAAACGTAACGTTAAACGTAACCAACAAAAATAACTTAAGGGATTAAATCATTAATTAAGCCTTAATTTTAAATTAAAAATGGAGTGAATATATAGTTCCCACTTGGAAAGCTCAATTTAAATTAAGTCATGAAGAGCACAAGGGGTTTTTTTTTTTCAAAAGCGTAAAACAAGCCACCAATAAGTGACCCACCAAATCAAAAGGAAAAAAGCTAGCCCAATAATGTTTCACAATATATATCTTTTTTTGTTGGTGGGGGGTTTGAACCCTGGATTTTACATATATTATGAATTGTCTATATCAACTGAGCTAACCACAAAGACTGACAATATATATCTATCTATAAATAGTATAACAACTAGTAAAAAAGACACGATACTAAAAAAAAAAAAACGTATGTCGCTATCTCAGTAAATAATCATAAATTGATGTGAACAGACTCTCCTACCCTTGTTGCCTTATATTAATGTGAAAGAGGAAAAACCCTATAATTAGAAGCAAATCCAGTAATAATCAATAGTTTCAAAATTAATCATCAAATGGACGATATATAATTAATTATATAATACTGAAGTCTTTGAAGCATTGCCACTGTATGCACAATCTTAAACATTACAGTGTTTATGCCTATCTCACACTCATTATATATGTAGATAATGTAGTAACTCTTGAGGGGAGCCCGGACAATACAAGTGAGTTGAACACTGCGTTATAACTTAAAACCTTAAGTCATTGAGTTTATAGGTTTATGTATCATTTCATTTATATATTGCGTAACATTCATTTTCTCATCCTAGTGAGACTTTTAACTCACGTGAATGTTCTAGTTTTGGTGTTACTGACATTTAGCTATTTATACAAAAGAAAACAACTGAAACTTTCTTAGGGTAGTTGAAACGATTAATTAGCAAATACATTTTGGACAAAATTAATTTAGAGATGTACTAGTTTAAACTATATCTTTTATTATACTTTCTTAAATTGATCTTATACGTATTAAAATATAAATACAGTTGATTTTTTTTGGTCATGTATCCATGACATGCTGTTAACATTGAATATTTGAAACACTAACTTTATACTTGAATTAATTTGATATAAAAAAAGTCCAACGGTGTTGATATTTGAATGCTTAAGTCCAATGGTATTAATCAATTTGAATCGTGATGTAGTGTAGCACATCAGAAAGTGCTACTATTACATAGCACATGCATGTCATATGCATTAAAATATGTCAGAATCAGTTACCAAAAACAGAAAAACAAATAAAAAGTGTTATTAGAGAATTAGTGGAAAAATGATAATGACAAAATTGCATAAGTAGAAATATAAATGGACCAACACTAATATTTATTCATTCAAGAAATATCCAACTAATTACTAACCCTTTGTATTTGAATACATGATACATTAGATGCAATATGACAGTACCACCCTCATCACAATAACTTAACCAAGCCCTAAGCATCTGCATCTTCTCAACACCAAAACTCTTTGTTTCTCTCTGTTCAGGTGTGTTCTCTCACAACTTGTTTCTAATTTTCTTCAAAGTTTTATTTAAAAAATAAAAAATAATTGTTCAAAGGATCTCTTTTCTTCTTCTTTCAGCAGATCCATTTAAACGAAAAACATCATTAACATAAATTCGTATTTTTATACACTTTATCATTACATTTTTAAGAAAAATAACTTTAAAAGTAGTGACAGTCAACAGGTAGAAAAAAAAATTAAAATGGGGTATAAGTGTTCTTTATGAATTTTGCTTTATTTTGTTGATGAAGTAATTTTCTTTAAGTATTTTGAGTTTATTTTGTTGATGGAGCATTTTGAAAATGTCAAGGAAGTAATTTTCTTTAAGTATCTTGCTTTATTTTGTTGATTTTCTACCTTTGTTTTTTATTAGGTGTGTTATTGAATCGTTTATGTGTTCACCTAGACAAAATAAGTTTACTTCAAATTTTGAGTTTGACAAATAGTCAAATAAACAAGGGTGAATTGATTTGCTACCTTGTTTGTATATCTTTATATAAGATGTTCAATTTCTCTCAAAAAAATAAAAACAAAGGTGTTGAGTTTGCAGGGCTTCTAATAGTTTGAATATTGACATTTTTCAGACAACAAAACTATGACTAACAATGCAAAGGAGTATCCTGGCTTTTTCAAAGTCTTCCTTAAAGATAAGCACTCTGAAAGAATGGTATTTTCTTATTCTTAACATTGTTTCATCTAATTTATTTTTTGCTTTTTGATAAAGTCGGTTTGATATGAAATTGTCTTGAATCTCAATTATATTGACACATCAGGGTATATTAACCATATGCAACACATCAGGGTATATTAACAAAATTATAACATATTGTAAAAATAAAATAAAATATGATATGTATGTTAACTTTTAAGTAGCATTGATCTTCATTGGTTTTTTTAACCTATTGCAGCTTATCCCAAATGCTTTTGTGAACTTGGTGCGTTCAAGAAGGAGGGTAATAAAGGATTTTATCCTAAGAGATCGTAGAGGAAGAGATATGCATGTGAAAGCGCGTCGTATTGGTGACGAGTTTTATTTTGATCATGGTTGGAAGAAATTTAGAGAAGAAAATTGTTTAGTGGAGAATGACTTCCTTGTTTTTACTCATATTGAAAACAATGTATTCAAATTCAAAATTCTTGAATTATCAACAATGTGTGAAAAGATGCAGGTGATGGATGAGGAGGAAAATAATAATATGATGGAAGATGATGGTGATGATGTCGATTATGATGACAATGATGTTGATGATAATGATGCTGAAGCGGGTGAGGATAGTGACGATGATGGTGACGATGAGAGGGATGATGGTGACGATGATATGATGGGAGAGGAAGAAAAAGATGATACGGATGATGAGGTTAGTGACGATGATGTCTCTGAGAATATAATGAAAGAAAAACATAGTGAAAATGTGTACAAGGAAAATAGTAAAAGTGGGCATCAACATTGTAGAACCTGCAAAGCATGTGAGTTTTGACATTATACTGAAGATAAAATTGCTATTTTATTTTTTCATTTCTATATGTATTTATGCATGCATGATACATGAGTAAGCAAGCATTACCAAATTATTTTTTTTTTAGGGGACATTGGAAGCAGCTCTGCAGGTTCAAACCTTGAAGATGATGAAATTGATGCTGAAATGTACATTCAACCGGGAAATCCACACTTCATTGCAAAACATAGTCTTTACAGACCCAATGAATTGGTATAATTCTTTATATCGATTCTTTATTAATCTCTTTTTTTATTTTTTACCATACGCAAAAGGTTTATTGAGCGATTCTCCAATGTATCACTCTAAACATGTCAAGTTGTTGCAATTTTAATTTTCATAATTTACATCTATTACATGTTACTTCTTTGATGTACTTATTATGGATTTTGCAGCATTTTCCGAAGAATGTAATTAAGGATTTCTGTGTTTGCTTCACAAAATATGTCAACCTTGTATGTTGTCACTGCAAGGTATAATTCTAATTTGTAGCTTCCATTTTTCACAATTATAAAATGATGTCCAGTTTTACTGATTGTGTTGTCTTGAGAATTTGATATTTCAGTTGCATTCATCCTTTTTTCTATGACAGGATATTAAAAGAAATGAAATAGAAGCCTACCATCACATCTTGCCACAAATCAGCACAAGACATACCGAAAAGAGAGGCAAAATACGTACTTGGAAAAATGGCCGAGTCTTGGTGCTAGGGTGGCAAGATTTTTGTACAAAGTGCAAGATCACGGAAAATGATAGATGCTTGTGTGAACTTGTAATGCGTAACGGAGAAGCAATAGAAATGATAAGGGTGCACATTGTTAGAAAGGTTAACAAGAAATGAAGCAAGGAGGCAACCGTACTAATGTTAAGTTCAAACTAGTTTATTTGTAATATATTTTTATGCTTGTGTGTTGTTATAACTTTCCTTATGTAATAGTTTCTGTGACGACTATGATGACCATTTCTATCTATGCCTTATTGTATAATTATTTAGCTTGCAAAAAAAAAACAATGCACAATGGTTGAAATGTTATTGATAAATCTGTTGATCAGACTTGAACTCAAGTCCCTACTAGCATTGGCTTTATGTATAAATATATGTGTTGAAAAGGTTTGGAAGTTTTATTTTCTCCATGGGAATGGGAAATTAAATCACTAACCTATTGCTTTTTTTATTATGCTGTCTTCTAAAATATATGCTTTCTTTCTTCCTCAAAATCTACACAATCAATTATATGCTTAAGATTATATGCATTGATAGTAGCAGCAGAATGAGAAGAAGGAATCATCTACTATATTGTTTTACATCAGGCAAACAAAGATATACGACATATCAATTACAAATTAAGAGTTCAATGAGTGTTGGTACATGTTTAGTCCCAATTCTATGTTGAATGAAACACGAAATGAGTCTGTCTGATATTCTGCATTGCTGTGTGTGAACTCCTCGAAGGGAAAGAAGAAACAGCGATTCTGTAGAGGTTCCACGTCGAAAAACAATGCACAATGGTTGAAATGTTATTGATAATTATATTGATCAGACTTGAACTCAAGTCCCTGCTAGCATTTGGCTTTACAGTCCACTTGTCACAATGGATGAAAAAGTTTGGAAGTTATATTTTTTCCATTGGAAATGGGAAATCACTAACCTATTGCTCTTTTTATTCTGCTGTCTTCCATTTTCATTTTATCAAAACCCTAACAGTGCAATTCCTCTAAACCCCAAAATCTATACAATCAATTGTATTCTTAAGATGATATATGCATTGATAGTAGCAGCAGACTGAGAAGAAGGAATCATCTACTTTATTGTTCAACATCACGCAAACAAATTATATGGCATATCAATAACCTATAAAGAGTTTAATGAGTGTGTGTACATGGTTAGTCCCAATTCTATGTTGAACGAAACACCAAATGAGTCCGACCGATATTCTGCATTGCTGCATGGCATATCAACTACTCTAAGGGAAGGAAGAAACAGCGATCCCATAGAGATTCCATGTCGAAATGATCCACACCACCATGACATAATTTGCGACGATATATAATGCATGAAAAAATCACTCGTGACGATATATAATGCATGGAAAAATCAATAGAAAAAGAAAGAGTATTTAGAATCAGAAGGCTTATTAAATGTGGACTTGCAGGACAAGTATGAAGGAAACATGAACCAGTTCCATTTTCAATTACTAATGGCCAATAAAAAAATAAATCATGGTCAATTATTAAATGTGGGAATTAGAATGATTTTGGGAAGAAAGAAAGTATTCTTTTCATATGCACCGAAGTGGGATAAACAACAAGAATTAATTAATTGATTTTTAAAAAAAACTTAGAATTTCGTTTTTTTTAATTACTGTGTGGCACTCCTAGTTTCTTTTTTAGATAGATAGAATAATAGTACCCACTTTTTTTTTTGAGTAATGAATGATAATACCCACTTGAAAGAGAGGACTTGAGGACAACACTCCTTATATCTACCACACTAATCTTGTTATATATATTATTTTTTTCTAGCCATAATTTTAGGTTACTTTCTTGTTTATGTCCTTGATTTATTGTCTTGTGCTGATGGTTTTTTGGTAGCATATACATTTCAGTCTTTTCAATAAATAAAACTTGCTGTAAAAAATACTAATAAAATTGTTATAACTATAAGAGCTTACTCGATTTTAATGTTGTTACAATATTCTTAAAATTATAAACATAGTAATCATAAAAATTAATTTATTATTCTCTAAATAAATTACTCTTTCAAAGATTTGTGATACATTTCTTTATTTTTCTCTATATTTCTTCACCCCAAACTTTCAAATAAAGTCTAAAATCCAACCTAAGATGCAATGAGAGAGCTAGCAAGTAAACGAGTTTATGCAGAGAATCAAACATACATAGTATCATGAAGAATAGGTGATAGATTAGTGTATATAAGTATCAAGGAATTAGATGACAAAGGTGAGTTGGGAATTCTTAGTGACCAAGACATTGAGAGAAGAAAGGGGTTGTTTGGAGATTTATGGAGGTTATAAAAGAGCAAGGATGTTATTGTTTGTCCAAGACCAAGATCATCTTGGCTTAGAGAATGAGATGCCAATTCAATACTTTCATAGATGTGTTAAGGCGAGGGCTAGCTGGAATTGTATTTAGGCTCTAAAGGAGGGTTGGAATGTGTAATGCTTGGGTTGTTTGGATGAAAGTGTGTGTGTTTGGGGGTAATATGTCCATTCTAATCAATGGTAGTCCAACGGAGAAAATTTGTATACAAAGAGGGTTAAAGCAAGGAGATCCTTTGGCTCCCTTTATCTTTTTGTTAGTAGTCAAAGGCTTTAGTGGAGTTATGTCCAATGCCATCAATCGGAGTCTCTTCATTGGCTTTGAGGTTAAGCGGAGAGGAACAGTAGTATCACATCTTCAATTTATGGATGATACTCTTTGTATTGGTGAGGAATTGGTAGAGAATCTTTGGACTTTGAAGGTGAACTATTCTAAAAGTTGCTTGATAAGGCATTCAAGATTCATGGAGATGGCGTGTAATTTTTTGGAGTGTAAAGAAGGTAAATTGCCTTTCATTTACTTGGGTCTACCCGTTGGAGCAAACTCAACGAAATTGGCAACTTGGGAGCCTTTGTTGGATAAATTGAAGGGGATATTAAATTGTTGGGGAAACAAGTATGTGAGTCTCGTAGGTCGCATTGTTCTCCTTATTGCGATTTTAAATTCTATCCTTATTTTTTAAAAGTATGTGAGTCATTGGATTATGGTTTAACGGATTTACAAGAGGGTGTTTTCCATAAGATTTGGAAAAGTTCGGCACCGTCAAAAGCGGTGGCTTTTTCGTGAAAACTCCTTGACCGTATCCCCTCTCGTGCAAACCTCGTGTTGCAAAATGCTTTAGGCCTGGATTTGTCTACATCTTGTTTGCTATGTGGGCATCACGAGGAGACTTCGATCCACCTCTTCTTGCATTTCCATGTGGCAGTTAGAGTTTGGGCTATGGTTACAAGTTGGTTAGATTTCTCTTTTATTACTCCTCCAAATTTATTTATTTGTTCATTTTCTTTGTTGGTTGGATGAGGCTTTGAGTTTTAAGGTCCGTGGCGGCTTTTGGTTAATTTGGCACGTGGCAATTTAGATGCTTTGGAAGGTGAGGAATGACCGTATTTTCTCAAACCGGGTAAAGGAAGTGGACGAGATTGTGGAGGAGGTCAAAGTCTTATCTCTGCAATGGAGTTTATCAAGGTTGAGGAACGCCTTGTGTCTCTACTATGCGTGGTGTTGGAAACCAAAGGAGTGTATAAAGAGAGGGTAACTTAGGAGGTCCTTAGGTTTTAAGGTTGATGGTGTCTGTTGCAGCTTTTATCCTGTTGCTGCATTTTTTGTTTTTCTGTTGCCTGTGTGTTGCTTTTTAAGGTTTTTTTTTAGGGGTTTGGTTTAATTGCCTTTTGTGTTGTTCCCTAGCTCTCTTTATGCACTTATGGTGCATGGAACTTTTCATCAATATATTGCTATTTCAAAAACAAAAAAAAAAAAAACAAAAAAACTTAGACTATCATGATTGTTGTCTAAGTGAAGAATGATTTTGGGAAGAAAGAAAATTAAATCGTTTAATAGAATTTTTTAGAACAAAATGTGTTTAACATTATCCTTTGAGTTTTGATGATAACAATGTATTAAAAAATGTCAATTGGATATGCTAATATTTGTTCAAGTGTGCAGGACCATAGACAAAAATTTAAATGTCTTTCAATAAAGCATAAGGTTCTGAAGAACAAATGAGAGCAATGGGATCTACAAAAAGGAAGCTTGAGTATCAAGAAAGCATCTGAAGAAAAGAGGTTCTGAAGATCACCAGAAGCTGACGTCATCAGAGGTTCTAAAGATCATCAGAAGCTGAAAGACTGGAAGTTTCAGAGTTTGTTAAAAGTTGTTATTCTCATGCCTATGTGTGCAGAAGGAGTGGAAGCCTGGAGCAACGACTATTTCAGAGGAATTTGAAGGCATTGGATGCTTATCCACTGAAGAGCGCAGAAAAAGGACAATAGTACAATTGTACAACCACTACTCCACTCACCATGTCTGCTATTGTACAAGGATACAGATGCACCTACACTGTTTTGCTTTATACATGGAATGGATTCGAAATTGTTCCTTTATAGGACAATAACCAAATCAAGCAACAGATCACTAGTATAAAGGAGTGAAGACTTGAAGATTTCAAAATAGAGACTCACAACAATTTACAAGAGCCAAACCTCTGCATAAATTGTTCCATATCAAAGTTCACTTAGAATTTCTTAACAACTTTCATATCTTAGAAATTCTGGAGTCTTAAGAGTCTTATCTGATTTGTATTTGTGAACACCACTGATTGTATATCAAGTGTTCAACCTCAAACATTTTTCTTTGTAATTCTGTTTGAATAGAAGTCTCTTGCAGTTGTGCTTGAGCATAGGAAGTCTCTTGATTGTGTTCTTGAGCATAGGAAATCTCTTGCAGTTGTGCTTGAGTAGTTTGAAGTCTCTTGCTATTTTGAGCAGTGAGCATTTGTAATCAGATATTGATTTTAGTGAACTCTCCTTGGAAATGCAAGGAGGAGTGGACTACTTCCGGTTTGTGGAAGGAACTACTATAAATTGCTTTGTGTCTTTCCTCTTTCTCTCTCTCTTTACTTATCCACTGCATCTAAACTCTGATCATTACTTCAGAAGTTGAACTCTATCAGGTTCTGAACAGTGAATTCAGTTTTAGGAGAAGAAAAAGAAAGCACAATTCAACCCCCTTCTTGTGTTTTTCTCACCTTCAGAAATAAATTAACCTAACTTAAAAGATTTGTTCTTGTTGCATCCCATTAATTTTCAATTACACCTCAAATTGACAAAAATGTTCTTAAGATCTTTTCAATGAATTCAAGTTTAAAACTTTGACCCTTTAAAAAAATAGTCTAAAAGTGTGTTTAATTAGAAAAGACTTTTAAACAACCACAAAACCATTACCTCAATCAAAACAAAACCCATTCATTTCACAACATTAATTTTTCATAAAATATAGTTTTTTTTTCTTCTTATCATATAAATGTAGTTTTTTTTACTTGAGATATATGAGAGAAATTTCTAAAATATATTTGAAAAGTTATAATGGTTAAATAGAGACCATTCAAAGAATGGTTGAATATTTAAATTGACCACGGGAAGTTTGGAAAATGACTCTATAAAAATACAAACACATATTCTAACTTTATAATTTAAGATTCTTCCTATATTTTACGATGTAATATACGTGAAGTCCAGAAAAGTGACTTAGAAGATGAAGTTTTTCATGATTTTTGGCAGGCATGATTAGGACATTTATAAATGTGACTTTCTAAAAAAAAAAATTAAAATTAAAATTTTCAAACTACAGGCCGATTAAATATTAATATTTGACGCGCCAAAAATTTTAAAAACAAGACAAAAGAAAATCTCAACTTAAAAATTGAATTTTGAGTTGGTTATTTGTAGAGATATCTATACAAATAGATTGAAAGGATCTGAAAAATTTTATAGCATTTCGAAGAAGCCTCAATTTATTTTGACTTTTCATTATGTTCTTCATCGTCACCTTCTTGATGTTATTGCAGCAATCCTCCAAAATTTCTAACGAGACATATATTGGGTTACCTTACTTGTTTATGTCCTTGTTTTGATGTCTTGTGCTGATAATTTTAGTTGTAAAAAATATACTAATAAAACTGTTTTAACTATAGGAGTTATCTTTATTCTAGAGATAATTAATAATAAACATAAATTCAAAATATTTAGCCCCGCAACAACACTTTATTTTCTTGATTTTGTTGAATGATCTACAATCCAACTTTATTTTAAACTTTTATTATGGTTAATACACACAACCTATGCATAATTCCAAAAAAAAAAAAAAAAACTATGCATAATTCAAGGGAAGAGAGCAATCAAATTACAAAGACTCCAAATTACTCCCAGGGACTAAAAGATTGCATATTTCCTCCGGTTCTATTCATAAAAAACAAGTTACTTTTTTTAATTCATTGAATAATTGATGAATTCGATCTATTTCTAGCCTAAATACATCAATTATTTAATGAATCTAAAAAGTCAATTTTTTCTTATAAATAGGACCGGAGGGAGTATACCACAAGTGATAGTAAATGAAGATAAGATACATATGTCTCCCCCCTTTGTATCGTATCTTTGCTTCCATCACGCTATGATTCAAATATCAGTCAAACAAGCAAAAAGAAATCCTACGTCACAAACATTGAATGACACACTTTCCTTAGTCCCTTTATTATCCGATAAATATGAATCTTAAAGAGGAGAAACCCCTATTAATCAAGAAATAATCATCAATTTAATTAAAACATAATCAATAGGACAACAATGATAGCAGCACATATCCCTATTACAATGTCAATAATGTATGTTTCATACTCAGAATGAGTTTCCAAAACCAGACAAATATATTAAAAGTGTTACTGAAGAATAAATAGCAAAAGTAGAAATGTAAATGGACTGCCACTAACACTTATTATTGTTTGAAGGAAAAAGCAATTAATTTTGTTGTGCCATGTTATGTTGAATTTTCAGTCAATGCTTTATCAATGCATGGTCTGTCTCTCTAACCCCTTAGCAACATCTGCATCTTCCTCAACACAAAACCCCATTTTATGTCTCATTCCAAAGGTAAATGAAGCTCTTACTTTACATGGTATGTTTATTTCCTATTTCTTTGCAACTTTGCATCCATTTTCTACACAAGGTAAATGTTTTTCAAAATATATTCAAAAAATTGAACCTCTTATTTTCCACTGTTCTCTCAAGCATCCTTTATTTCTGCTTTTACTAGTTAAGGAACATTGAACCTTCCAACAAACCTTTTGTTCTTCCTTTTCACACTTCAATACATCAAATAAAATGTTTTATTGAGAAATAGGTTTTTGAAACTATGTACGTGATCTAATCATTTGTATAGTTTAATCATATCTTGTATTTTGCCTTATTTTGTTGATTTGCTACTTATTATTGTCTTAACGGTATTATAAGTATAAAATATATGAGTTTTTTTTTTGTATTACTTGCAAAATATTTGTTAGCTAAGTGAATAGCATTACAATTGTGGGACCAAGGTGTAGGTTTAGCAATACTTATAAGAAAACTAGGCATTAATTTGAAATTATGTTGGTTTGTTTTGGAAAGATTTATCCTTGTTCCAATGCTAGTGCTGGAAAAAGTTCTGTTTAATTTTATTTACAATTCCTTCACATGGATAAAAAAAAATTAATAAATCAAAAGAAAATTTTAAGTAAAGCACATATAATGCATGGTACTTTTATCAAAATAGGCAAATGAATTTAAGAAATTGAATTAATTAGAGTCCTTGAGTTATTTAGACACTTGTTGTTTTCTCAATATTAAACAATAATGGTGTTGGCATTTTTTCAGATAACCAATTTATGACTAACATTGCCAAGGAGTTCCCTAACTTCTTCAAAGTCTTCCTCACAAAGAAGCACTCTGATAGAATGGTATTTTCTTATTCTTAATCAAGCTTCCTCCAAATATCATCATCATTATTATTATTAGGCATGGTAGTCGTCCCTGCAAATATGCCTCGTTTAAGTTTTGGTCCCTGTAAAAAAAAAAATTTTGATTTTGGTCCCTGCAAAATTTTTTGTTTTTTAAAATAGTCCCTCCAGGGACTATTTTCAGAAACAAAAATTTTTGCAGGGACCTGTTTAAAAAACAAAATATTTTGCAGGGACCAAAAACTACAAAATGGGTTCAGTCATCATGTGCCACGTATACAAGTCATCACAAAAATGGGATCAGGGACTATTTTAAAAAACAAAAAATTTTGCAGGGACCAAAAACAAATTTTTTTTTTTTACAGGGACCAAAACTTAAACGAGGCATATTTGCAGGGACGAGTGCAATATTTAAGCGTATAATCTACAATTGCTCAATATTCACCTTCTTACTAGAGAACATGATCATTTCGTGACTTCCATATCAATCGGTATACCATATCCAAACCATGGCCAAATGATGTTTAAGCCGAGAAACCAACTCAAAATGAACAAGAAGTTGGGAAAAGACTTAATAAGCGACATAGCCATTTCCCATCCGAATCAATGAAAAACTTTAGGGTTAATATGTTTTTACCCTTTGTAATTTGGTCGAATTTCGATTTACCCCTTGTAAAAAAAAAGTTTAGATTTCAACCCTATAATATGAAGATTCTCCACAAAACACCCATGTAATATGAAGATTCTCCACAAAACACCCCTGACCCCATGCAGACTCTGACGTGCCACGCCACTGTGTAATAATTTTTATTTTTATTTTTTTAAAAACCTGACACATGTGTAATGGACACTGACGTGGCACGCCACTGTGTAATTATTTTATTTTTTATTTTTTTAAAACCTGACATGTGTGTAATGGTTTAAAAAATTAATTTTAAAAAGATAAAAAATAAAACTGAAAATTAATTTTCACAAATTTAAAAATAAGAAAAAAAATCATTTTTTTTAAAAAAAGAAAAAAAATTGGATTTTTTTTCAAAAAAAAAAATTCAGAAAAAAAATATTACTATTTTATACCAGAACATTAAAAAATTAGCTTATATTATTTTTTTCGAATATTTTTTAAAAATTTATTTAATTTGGATTTTTTTAAAAAAATTTCAAAAGTTTCAAAATAGTAAGTTTAGGAATTTTTTTTATAAAGAAAACAACTCTTTTTCAGCCCTTTGGACTGGCTGTTGCTTTTCAAAAACGCCCTCAATTTTCAATACAAATAACACATGTAACAAATAGATAAGAATAAATTTAAATATTAAAAAAATTTCCAGATTTTTCTTATCCTCAATTTTTAAATATTAAAAAATATTCTCAAATCTGTAACACATCGTAAAAAAAAATTTGAAATAAATTTTTCGAAAAAAAATCTGAATTTTCCTAAATTTGTATCGAGATTTTTTTTTGTTGAGAAAATTTAAAAAACTTCTTTTTCGAAAAAAATATATGTTTTAAATTTCAAAAACATTTGAATTTTTTTTTTCGAAATAAAAATTTTGAAATATATATTTCAAAATTTTCGAAAATAATTTTTAAAAAATTTTGAAATATATATTTTTTGTAAATTATAAATTTTGGAAGTTTCGAAAAATATAAATTTCAAAATTTTGGAAAATATTTTTCGTAATAAAAAAAATCCTGAATTTTTTTAAAAATTTTACAAATTTTTTATTTTTTTAAAAAAATAGGCACAAATGCCATGTTTACCTTTAAAAAAAATGTAAAAAAAAATTAATTATACAGTCAGCACGCCATATAATCAGATATGCACAGTCAACATGCCACTCAGCTCGCCACATCAGCAATTATGCACAGTTACATGGGTTAGGGGTTAAAATCAAAGAATCTTATTTTACAGAGTTGGAATCTAAACTTTTTTTTTAACATAGGGTAAACCGAAACTCGCCCAAATTACAGGGGGTAAAGACATATTAACCCAAAACTTTATACCAAGGACGGAGAGATCGTTTAAAGACATTTCACGTATAAAATGATGAATAATTTATAAAATTACTATAGAGGTGACAAAAAATATGTATCATCATTTATAAGCACATAAAATACACAACGAGGATGAGACGATGTTTTAAAGGAATTTTACATATAGAGTAAACAAATATTTTATAAAATTATTGTATGGGGTGGGAAATATAAATATAAGTATATATAAACACATGAAATCTACAACGAGGGCAAGACCATAGTTTAACGAAATTTTAAAAATGAAATAAACAAATATTTTATAAAATTACTGTATAAGGTGGAAGATATATCTATCAAATTTATAAACACATAAAATATGCAGTGAAGAAAACAAAAAGCAAACAGAAAAAACAAAAAGCACTTTTAATCCAATCACTCTCACATAAAATAAAGAAATATTTTATAAACTTTGTCGTATGGGGTGGCAAAAAGCACATAATTCCGACACGAGGACAGGGAGATTGTGAAGAAAACAAAAAGCAAACAGAAAAAACATATCTGTTAGAGGCCGTGGAAATATTTCAAATACGAGCAATAATAAATGAATGTTTCTCTCAAAAAAATAGTTTCTTTAAAAAAAAAACAAATGAATGTTGGTTGCGTTAGAGAAATATCTCCAATGGCTTTGTGGCTTGGAATGCACTTTTAATCCAATCACTCTCACTTTAAACAAACCATCATCGTACGATGATTCAGAAAGAAACAAATTCATCCATCAATGATGAAAAGGATGAGAAGAAAGGCGGTATCCACTTAAATAACATCGTTACTGGTTTTGATGTTTATGTAAGCAGATATTTTTTTCACTAAGCAAATTTATAATTGTGGCTAAAAACATCCTAGAGATTCCTCCTAAGTTAGTTGTTTGTATGGTCTAACAAGTGCCCCATATGCACATATTAAAGAATAAAAAACAGTAGTATTGTATTGGAAATTATATAATAAATATTTCCAAAATTCTAAACGTGTACTTTCTCAGTCTCACAATTATTGTTTCTTTAAAAAATTTCTTTTTCTCAAAATAATTGTCATTTTACAATACCAATGCAGCATTTATTCTTTTTTTCCACTATTATATCCTTATTTATTAAATTTCATCCAACTTAACTACTCCACTAACTATAATTAATAAGGGTGTTTTAGTAAATGCCATTAATTTTATCATTGAAATAAACACAATTAATCATTTCCTTAATAACCGTGCACAAACCTTAAACGACTAATATTGTGAGACGGGGGGAGTATTATTTTTTATCATAAATCTTTCTTTTTTTTCTTCCTTAATAGTACTCTAAACGTATTTGTTAACATATTCTCTGTTTGTAATAAGTCGGTCATATTATAAAAAGAGCAGTGCTAGCAAAACTTTCTTTCGAATACTCTCTTATTGGTTTCACTTTGGAAATAGAACCACACGAAATGAGGGGACATAAGTTAATTTCATTTAATAAAAGAGTGAGCGCTAAAGAGAGTGTTGCTAGCATTATTTTTATAAAAAAAATCTATATTTAGAACTGACAAATTATCCAAAATTATTTACGTAAATAGAGGGACGATCTCATTAATATAATCTACCAATTGCACAATATTCACCTCCTTACTAGAGAAAATGATAATTTCGTGACTTCCATATCAATTAGAACACCATATCATGCCAAACCATGGCCAAACGATGCTTAAGCTGAAAAACCAGCTCAAAATGAACAAGAAATTGAGAAAAGACTTAATAAGCGAGATAGCCATTTCCCATCCGAATCAATGAAAAACTTTATACCAAATTTTGATTGAAAACTCAGGTTATAAACAAGTGACATATCGACTCTTAGAGTGAACCCTCAACGTCCTCAATAAGTTGTCGACCAAAACGGTTTTGGTGAGTAAGGTCTTTAACTATTGTGTCTAATATCTTCTCGCAAGTCGAAATGTGTTGACTACAATTTCACCTTCAAAAATACAAAAAATAAATGTGAGAATTATATCTGCTACTAAGAATGGAAAATGTCGTCCCTGTGAGCTTAACTCATTTGGTAGGGACATTACATAATATATGTAGAGGTCGGCGTTCGAACTCCGAACACCCCACTCATCGATATTTAAAATGTGTAGGCTCCAGCCACTAGACTACTTAAAAAAAAATGTCGAAATGTACCTTTCCTAAAAGGATATATGAAATGCTGGAATTGTCTCGACAAAAAAAAAAAAGCAGCTTAATCATCCATTTATTTTATGAGCTAAAACTAAAATATCAATGAAGCTAAAAAGAAAAATCGTTTAAATGTCGATTAGGCTAAAAGGAATGACTTTCATTTAACTACACATTCATTATATGGATAGAAGTTTAAATGTCAATTAGGCTAAAAAGAAATAAATTTTTATACTTAACTAAGGTGTGTTGTATTTTGGCTATTAGGCTAAAAGGTGTGTTATATGTTCGAGTACCATACTAGTTCGTGTACCCGTGCGATGCACGGGGTAAAATAATTACAGTAAGGTTTTTTATTACATGGAAAAAATGATTGTAATTGGTAAAACAACATTATGTCTACAATACATATCTTTTAGACTATGTTTGCATTAGATTATTTTTGTCTTATCTCCTCTTAAAATAAGATGGACTAAAAAATTATCTTTTATGAAATTCATAGTTTGATCGAAAGATAGGAAAAGTCTTGCCCAACATTATAGCATAAAAAAATCAAATACGATTTCTTTCAAATGATTTATTCTTTAATGAAGCTGGTTAACAAACTTAACTTTAAGTTCTTATGCTTCACTTTAATTTTAAAGTTATTAAAAGGAAAAAAGAAGCTTTCAATGTCAAAAAGCCAAGCCAAATGCAGCCCCTTCGTCTCAACATAGAAAGCCCAACAGGTTAGGATTCTTTTATTACAATTACAATAAGAAAATTGCTTTTTTAACTTCAGTTTCTTACTAATAACACATGAAAATTTCAAAAATACCTCTAGCAGTAGTTAACTATCGTCAGTCCCAACGGTAGTTAACTATAGTTCACACCAGTAAATGCAGACAGTGCAGTCTGCATTCACTTTTCCAGCCATTTTCGTCCTTCTTTTACCTAGCGCCAATTCTAGATAAAATTAAACCAAAACAACAACATCCAACAATCATAAACAACATTACATAATTTATCAATGATTCATTAAAATTACACAAATACGACAATACGTTAACGTTATACAAATGTTTGAAATTCGACAACAGTTCCACATTACACTAATCGTCTTCAAGTCATCCAAAGTGTCTGTCGGAGTTAAGAAACCTTAACCGTCTTCTTGATAGCGGAATATGTCACATGACCTTCAATTTGTGCATTGTGAGACATGTTGAACTTGACATAAGTTAAAAAAACATATATTAGAATAAAACAAGGATGAACATATATTAAAATAAAACATATATTATATATAATTCATTAATTAAAGGTTAGTTACATCTTGGCCACAAAAAATGGTCGTTACATAATATATCTTAGAAAATATGTCGTTGCATATCGACCAAAAAAAAGGATGAACACCAACACATAAGTGTCATATTTTATCTAATGAAAATAAATCATCTTCATGTTCCGCAAGAACTTCGAATTCTTCATTTGCTTTAACCGGAGTGTCACACAAAATTGGATTGTGTTGGTTTGAATATTTTTTGGGTGATAACGGTCTCTCTCCTCTTTCAAGATTCATGAGTGTTCGGAAACAATCATGTTGATCCAAAAATTCATCTTCCCATGATGCCGCCTCTTCGCTCTTGTGATTATTCCACTCCATTGATGATGGAGGTAGTGGGAAATCATCTTTCAACAAAAGAAGAACAAAATGATTTGGGATTAAACCAAGACACATGATGTTGTTTTTCGGGTTAATTGGAGGCCTACCTCTAATTGGGAAAAATGTCTCTGAGATTCCAATATCAAGGCTAGTTATCTCTACCACCG
>Ga0315913_1003773_pt1 | contig 18206 bp, 9 predicted proteins | sample MpolsnodulesMG_FD_207736 | JGI IMG/M metagenome (GOLD analysis project Ga0315913, IMG submission 207736) | Medicago polymorpha root nodule microbial communities from Los Angeles, California, United States - small nodules | ecosystem: Host-associated > Plants > Roots > Nodule | place: USA... | reverse complement strand
CTATAGCCATCTTAAGAATCACATCAATTGGATTAAAAGGTCGATGGAACTCCTCTTCAAAAATGCTCTTATTCCTCCACGTCCACAAGTGCCAACATGTTACCATAAAGATAGTTTGCCACTCAATCTTGTGTGCTCCCATCTTAGATTGTCAGAGATCCAATCCCTGCAATTCAAAGAAAAGAATTAGTAATTTGATTAGAAGCTACTAACCTAAGCCAATCCTCGGGTATTCTTTAAACACTTAAAGTAGTAAGATTTTATAAAAGTTTGTGCATTTATTGCATTAGAAATTGAAAATTTTAATTTTTTTAAACAATAATTTCTTTATTAAAAATGCTTAAAAAAGTGTCCTGATAACATTTGTTAACAAGACCCTTTAAATAAATAAGGATTTCTTATACAAAAGTTACGTCTTTTTTGTATAAAGATATTCGTTAATATTTCTCTTTTATTAAATTATCCTTTTTTCATGTATTGGTGTAAATATTTAAATTGAAAAATACGTATAATATTGTTTCAAAAATCAACAGTCATTTTTCAACACCGCTTATTGTGATAGATGGAGTATTTTTTACGAATACAATCGTATACTTAGTTAGTTGTCTGTGTTGATATTATTAAATTGAACATTTTCTTTCATGTTTGAATCAGAAATTATGTAATTGCGTGTGTGAGTTTTATTGGTGTTTTCTTCTTTTTTCAGGAAGAATTTTAGTGGTGTTTGCCATTTTGACAAAAAAAAATTATTTATACAATTTTTTTTTATCATAAAAAACCATACAATTTTTTCTTTAAAAAAGGTATTTTATACATTGGTAAAAAAATAAAAATATAGTATACTACTTAACAAAAAATTCTTTCAAAAAAGAAAACTAAAAAAATAATTCTGATTGAGATTTAAATGTTAAATATATTTTCTCTTTTTAATAGTGAGTTTACTCTCTTATATATAATAATTGATGAATTCGAGGATAATTTTAAAAATATATCAATAAAAAAGAACTTATTTCCTTTTTTTTTTTAAGGGAGAAGTTAATTAAACTTAAAATTAAGATTAATAGGTAAATAAAAGATTTTTTTTTAAATAAGTTGTTTTCTAAAAAATCTATAATTAAAAAATGGAGGAAATATGTTAATACTATGTTGAAGGAGGAATTCAATCAAGATAATAGTAGTACTTTTTTTTAAGAAAAGTCCGACAAGTATTCTTGAAGTTATCGAGTGATGAGAGCGACATTGGTGTTTTCTTTTAAGATCTTTGTCGTTGATAAGTTTTTTGGCTCATATGTGAGCTTCCCATACTCTTGTTGTTTGTCGTTTCTAAAGTTATCTCAAATTTCTATTTGATGGCCTCCAATGATTTGTTAAAAGCCATTCTTAATTTTTTTTCAGGGGTACTTCTTAACCTATATTAGGTCATTTTTAAAAGCAAATAATTGTTTTTAAAATTTATTGAATAATTGATGTATCTCGTTTAAAATATAGGTTAGATATATTAGCAATAAAAAAAATTGAAAAACAATATTTGTTTATCGATTAAAAGATGACTTCTAAAGCATAGCCGACTCCTAAAAAAGAGTCTGACGTAAGAGCTCTAGACCTTTTCAAAAACATATCTTTTGCTATATATTATGTATGAGTATTATTTATATTAATAAATAGATTTATTTATTATTTTTTTAACAAGCAAAATTGAATATACTACTACGAATAAATCATTCTACCCAACACAAGAAGTTTTAGGATAGAACACAAAGAGTTTAACAATCAGTTACACTACCAAAACAGATAAAGCATAGTTAAAAAAGAAAAGCTACGTGTCAAAACCTAAGCAAAGTAAAGGATTAACCAACCAATTATAATAACCAAAAACTAAAGTAGTGTTTCTTTGCTTTCAATCATCAAAAAGAGACGAGCTTAATTTTGTCTGATAGTTGTTATAACAATTCTTCCTCATTCTGAAAAATTCTATTATTTATTTCTTTCCAAATCATCCAAACGCACGAGAACCAAATTAACTAGAAAAAAAAGACCAAAGAGATTTAGAAGATCGACATGTATGACCAAAGTGAAGGACGTGGTCTGATAACCAAAAGGGATCAAAAAACATATGTCAATCCAATGCCGAAGAAGAGACCAAATACTCCAGAAGTAATTAAACACCCAAAAAAGATGTTCAACATTTCATCCAAACCGCAATCACTCACACAATATTGAGAATCATGTTGAAGGATGCCTCTCCTGATTATGCTACCCTTAATTGAAATCTAATTGCGGACAAAACGCCAAACAAATAAAAGGAACTGCTTTATGTCAAACAATATCCTTAATAGTTGAATGAGCAGTCAGTTCCACATTCGTTAACAACTGATAAACGTCGCTAATTGTATAACCTTTAGCAGACTCTAAATGTCATTTCCTACCTATCCACCACACAACAATATTTTGAATCAAAACACAACACTCCCCTGCAATCTCTTCTTCCCACGCGAACATCTTCCTCAGTCAATTCCAAACTTCCCCCCACACCCCACCTTAAAGAAAACATCGACAAAAAACAACAAACAGTTTTCTGATAAATCATATGAACACATGTATCTGTCACAAATAGAGCTACCTCTCACCCAAGAATCCGTCCAAAAAAAATATTTCCCCATCGCCAACAACCCTCCTTAATCCCTAAAAAAAAAAAAAAAAACCTCCTCAAAGCACATCCACCTATCAGGGGATGATTTATGTGATAAGTAAGTTCTATTCGTCCTAAAAAAATGTCTTGCATAAATACATTAAATACCTACGCATATGTATTTGGTTGCGAGGATGATTTATTTCAGTTCGACATTTTGACGGCTACTACTCTAAGCACATCCCCTTATATCGATATAAAAAGAAAATGTAACTAGAACAAATATCAACCATCGGAATAAGTAAATATTTTTTGTAGGTACAATAATGTATAACACTTCCAAACTACAGGAATGATTTGTGAACACAAATCACAACAACCACACCGTATAACAATACGGTTTCTATATCTTTTTTTAATTTTACACAATTAGAACACACAGTTCCCTTCTTGTATTTGCTGGGTGAACAAATCTTTTTTGTTTTTTTTGAGAGAAGGTGAACAAATCTTATTTAGTCACAACTTCAAACAAAAATATATTTGAACACACACAAATGGAAAAAATTGAAAAAGAAATAAATTAGTCACATCATTTTTTACTTTTATCTTTTAATTTTTTTTATCTTTGTGTGTGCCTAAGTATCTTTTATTTGTGTTTTGTCCAAAAAATCGTGTTCAAATAGCAAAGCAAACTTATATATTAGAGTACAATAACGTATAAAGAAAGATAGAGAGAAAAGACATGTTAACTAGGTATTATACCAGAGAAAACTACACATTCTTGTACCATCACAAAACTTACAACACGATGATCAGCACAGCAAAAAATCATTGATTAATAAGCTGAACAATGCTACCAACTACCATATGTTATATCTAAAATCTACATTTTACAAGTAATTACAATAATACTAAATAGTAAGCAAAAATTTACTTCAAGTTAATGCTAGCTGGAAGGCATACTCCAAGATCAGGTTCTTCCACAAAAATAGATTCACAGTTAACTAGTTTCACAACATATTTAGTTGCAGGGTGGAATTTCTGCTGAGCTTCAATGAAGCCTTTGCCGAGTACACTTTCAACCCAATCATCCACTGCATTTTTCTTGTCTGCTAACCAAGCAGCTGCTAGTATCTGTGCCATTACCTCATAATCAATTTCCAACTGAAACTCTGAACCAAATGCCTTTTCAAATTGTATGCTAATGCTTTTTAGTAATTGTTCAGCAAGCGCATCAAAATTGAATGGCTTGAAAACCACTTTTTCGTCCATTTTATCGCAGAAATCACTAAGCCATGAATCTGAGTTTTCCACTACAAAATCGCGTTCATGGTCATTGTCGTCCATGCCTTCTTCACCCTCGTCTAGAGGCATATTTAAATCCAGACAGGACATCGATGTCTCGCAAACCTGTTTTTGCATCTTGCTTGCTGCTCCCTCTTTGAAGTCACTAGTATCAGCTCGTTTTCTTTTATTCATAAATGATGGTTTGGAAAACCCTTTCCTCTGCACAATCTTGACATTTGTACTAAAGCTTCTTTTGGCATCCTCAGATGTATCTCCAAGTAGTAATTGCATTTGACATCTTTTGGCTTCAAGTATTGTTTCTTCAGAAAACAAGTTACCTTCCACCAAAGCAGAAGAGTCGTTGCCTTTACAGACAGTTGAGGATAAAAGAAAGATTGCATTGTTGATGTTTATTTCCCTTCCACGTGAGTCTGGAAATTTACCTCTTCTTATTGCCTGCAACAAACTACTCTGCACCAGAAAATCAGCTTTATCTACATTTTCTAGAAAGACAACGGAATGGAGATTTTTACTCAACTCCCCAGCAATATAGTCCACAACTGTTTTCCTTATAAACAAGTCATAACATAATGACTTTTGGCATTTGAAAACCGAGTTCGGTGGGTAAAGCCTGTCTTGGGAGCCGAGATCCAAAGAGATGATGCTTTCTGTATTTCCAAATATAGTCTCTGCAAGTGCCGAAGCAATTTTCTTTTTTCCAATTCTATCTGGTCCTAGGAAAGCAAACCATATGTCTGCTCTACCATGCAAGTCTTTGCTCTTCCCTCCGCCGGATTTATGAAGGGACAGAGTTCGGTTGATATCACATATGGCCTGATTCTGCCAGCCAACCTTTTCAAAGAGAAGTTTATTAAGAGACTTGAAATCTACTGAATCAAATTTTGTTGCCATGTTTGAAGCAGGACAGGAGGATCTAGCAATCTGGTGTGAGTTATTTCCATGGACAGCAACAGAATCAGCTGAAGTAGAGTCTGGAAAGTGCTCAAAATGCTTTATTTTATCTTGAAATTCTGAAGTATCTGACTTGTGAGCAATTGATGTTGATGTATATAACGTTCCCAAACCTAAATCTGTGGTCACAGGAATAAGGGATGAAGATGAATTGTTTTCCAGTACACTCATATTGGCCATACGTGAAGGGGCGAGACAAGGAGTTGTCATGTCATTTTGTTGAGTCTCTGTAACTTTTGGCACATGATCAGTTCTAACATTGACACTAACTGTACCAATATGTACTGGAGTAGGTGATAACTGTTTTGATGGAAAAGTACCATGCAACTCTTTCGGCATGTAGGAAAATGGACTAGAACATTGGAGTTCATTAAGTGATGGATCTTTACTGCTGCTTTCGTTAAAACCTGAACCAAACCGTAATACTTCAAGTGATGGGACATGAGACCTTGCTTGATGAAGACGTTGACAAATATCATTCCATTTCTTTTGAAATCCCAAGATCTTATCATTCAAGCTTGTATTTTCTTTATTTGCCTGCAGATGTTAGTTATAAAGATATAAACTCAAGAAACAAAATCTTATGGTTCTTCGTGAGAAAAATAGAACTCCAAATCATTTTATAGGTTAACATTCTAGAATAACTTGCAGATGTTTTAAGAGTTACAAAGAAAATATATGATTTTCTTGTGTCCCAATACTTCTAGCAAAAAAGTCATTTCAGCAACTGCAGATTTATATGGTATAACCAAAATTAATATAGGTCACTATACTAGTGGATGTTGAATATGCTATCTAGCTTTAAATTTTAGAAAGGCCTAATCCATGCCCATTATTTGATAGCACATGTTTGATATAAACCAAAATTTGATCATCGTAAGCTCATAGGCTCAACAAAAGAATATTCACAGAGAGAAAGTAAAAAAGAAAAACATTATGCTTTTATTTGGTTTTTTTACAAACATATCATCAAATTTGCACCTTTTTTATTGATTGGAAAGGTTTTTGTTACCTTATTTGGCTTCTTTAAAGTGAATGAGTCACTTAGGAGGGTAAAATAAGCTAGCTATTGATTCTAAAATCAACAATTGGCATATAAACTTCATAGTTTGTCATACACTTACATGCATATGGTCACAATCTCAAACCATTTATTTCCAAATAAATGACTATAATTACTTACTTCACACTCTAAAGTGACTTCTCACTTTAGGGCAGCTAAATTACTTTAACCAGTATAGGAAATCTAGCAGTATTGATACCCTTAAATTATTTAAGTAGATTAGTACAATAATTGCCCCCACCATGTTGCACAAATTATGTGTATGCATGTGAATGCCAAGTATGCACAAGACAAGAATATCTAAGATTTGGAGATCATCACAAACCTTTGCCACATCAAGTCCTCCATGTGTATCCACATCAACAACCTTTTTAAACCAAGGCAAGCTTGTTGAGCCATTTGATGCCAGAGTAGCAGGATCTACCTTCAAAGCATCCGCAACTTCTTGTTCATACTTTTCATTGCATTTGTCGCAGCGAGTAAATGATGCATTTCTAGAGCTAATGGGACTTTTGCTTTCAGGAGGTGTAGAAAAGAATCCACCAAATGGAACAAAGGACCCCATCAAACTGTAAGTTTATCATGAGCATGGAACTGTGAGATACAATTGGTACAATAGTCAGAAGCTAAAGTGCACACAGTAGGAGAAACTTGTAACTTAAAAGCCCCATATACGAAAATAAAGTATATCGTAGCCAATATGTATGTATATAACAACAAACTAATGAATTTTTTGGGCTCACAATAAGAGTTTGAAAAAAGAAAACTTTCTAACAATCCAGGCTTAAAATCACAACTTTGACAATGCCAGCAAGTAGGACATTAAATTACAAGGACTAACTTTCATTTTACTATTGAAAAAAGGAAAAAGTAAAAACATAATAAAGGTTGGAATTGAGTAAGGGAAATTAAAGTATAATAATGTGTTCGTGAAAATTCCACTTCTACCAAACAACCCTTCTAAAAAAGCACGAGGGAAAGATTAACGAGGAAGACATAAGTCAGAAGAGAGCAACCAAAAATAGCAAAAACCCATAACATTTGGCACAAATTAACAAACACAGCCAAGTCACAATCATATTCATTAATTTGTCCATGGTCTAACTTACCATTCCAAACATGCATTGCCTTAAATTAAATACATGATGATTCCAAAGTGTTTTTATAAATGTATGTTGATATATGTGTGTGTATATGAACCTAAAAAAGGCCTGCAAAGTACCTATGTGTACACTTCAACCAAAATCAGGACAAGTACAAACCACCACAACCAATAGACATCCATACACTTCAATTCAATGTGTCTGGTGTCTAACATGTTTACATGGTCGCATGTGATTACATTTAATCACTTTCAACTTTTTAAATTACTATCAACATCTACGTGTCAGTGTTGTGTCTCGTGTCCAAGTCTGTGTTTCATAGATAGAACTAACCTGGATTTAGAGTAGAGTCCTTCCATCGAAGGAGTAGCAGATGTCACAGTAACCAAATGCAAATCCCAGTCCTTCTCCACACCCGGAAACAACCTCAAAAACTTCGAATAAGCCTCAGACGTTTCAGCCACACCCATCAACCAAACCTTCTCACCATAAACCTCCAACAATCTCCCCAACTCTGACACAACAAATCTAACACCTCCACCATCCACATCATCCCCAACCAAAACCTCAATCTCTCCAAACCCAACAACAACACCAGCACCCAAACATTTCTCCACCTCACACCCCACTTCCTTAAACCTCAACCCCATCTTCTCCTCACTCCCACCATCCTTAACAAACTCAACAATCTCCTTTTCAACACACACAACACTCAAACCAGACATCCCAGGTGGAAACAAACCACCACCTAAACCCTTTTGTAACAACTCAACAAAATTCCTAAAAGCATCTTTTGCATAAACACCCATCAACAAAGGATTCATCTTTTTACCTTTCATTGCAATGACCTCAGCTATTCTTCTTGAATTCTCATCAACCCCTAAAGGAAAAGGAGTTAAACCGGTTCGACCCGGTTCAAGATTACAGAGAAAAACCGGCGGTGAGGATAAAAACCGGGTTGATGATTGAACCGGTGGTTGAAGTAAAGCGAGTTTAACATCACAACTACGAAAACCAGCTTCAGAAAAAACACGGTTCACTATTGGATCATCAAGAATCGATAAAACGAAGTGTTTTAGTTCAACTTTCAACAAAGACGACGTCGTTCCGTTTTGGTTATAGAAATGAAAACTCTCCGGCGACCGGCGTTGATTCGCCTGAGACCGTTTGATCGCCGCCATGAGTGAATTTGAAACCGGCGGTTCTTCTACCGGAGTTGGTTTTGACGACGGGAGGCGGTCGAGGGATACGCCGACGGAAAGCTCAAGTGCTCGGAGGTGGAGACGGTGAGAGAATGACGGGAATCTAACGGCGGTTCGAGCTCGGCAGATGGCGTCGCGGAGGGATGAAGATGGGAGGGAGAGTAAGGCGGAGATGGTGTGGAGGGAGGTTGTTTGTGCGTGGCTGCGACGGCGTGCGACGGCTACTGCGTCGTCGAGGGCACGCGCCGCTTCGTCGGTTAGGAATTGACGAGCGGAGCTTACCGGCGTCGGCATCGCCGGCAACCATATATAAAAATAAATAAATAATAGCAATAATAGTAATATTATTTTTTATTATGACATATAATACTATATAGTAGTGAATTGAATATTGATATATGTATATGTGTATGTAAGTTACCAGGTTTTGGGGTTTGGAGTTTAGTGAAGAGATGATGATGATGATTGAAGAAATAAAATAGTGTGAGTGTTTATTTAGTTTGGGTTTTACTTTACTTGTTCATAGTGTGGAATATTATTGGAGTGATTATTTATCAGGTTATGACAACAAGAGGAGAAGAGGGAGAAAAGGCTTAAGAGTGACTCTTGTCATTAATTGTACGCATTCACGTACTCAGAGGATTAGTGATGGTTTGATTGACATCGGACAATTTAGATTTTAACTGCTGTAATTTTAATTTGGAAATAAATTAAAATTAACTTATATTAGTAGATTGTTCGATTGAGATCAGACGTTTGGAGATGTTCTGGTCAGTGAGGGTAAGTAGTTAGTGACAGTTGGAAATCCAATTTGGTTTTTGGATGTATTTTTTCTTCTTTTTTATGATGGTGGTGATGTGGCAGATTAGATTATGATGTGTTCTTTGACATTTGTATTTGTTTGTGTGTGTTTTATTTCTGGGGTTGATATTATGGTGGGATAGATTAGTTTGAGTGGTGTGGGACCATTAACTTTGGCTATTCATAATCAAACAGATGGTGGGTATAGATTCTTTCAATGTGGAAGGGAAATAAGTGAGTGAGTTCCCTGTTATGTTTCCTATTCCATTGCCTTTCTTTGGGACACTTTGTGACTACTCCACATAGCCTTTATGTACATCCTTTTTTGCAAGTATATTTTGTAGAATATATTGTCCATCACTTCTGAGTGTGATAATGAAGTATGGGTGACAAGTTTACCTTGTAACGATGTCTCTGCACTCTAATTTTTTCTTTATAAAAAGGTTTTACATAACTTTTTTATCATATTCCCCATTGCATTACTCATATAATGAATATTAATTACAACCCTTTAAATTTTAGATATGAGTAGCTCATTTAGTTGAGTTAAGAGATTAAAAAAGATAAGTAAATATTTGGCTTTAATTGCCTTCGCTCGCAACCAATCCATTTACACCATCGTTCGTTTTCCCATAAAATGTGTTTTGACTACCTGTTTGTACTTCCCCTCATTGTGCTTTGACGGTGAGATCAATTCCTCCACATCTCATTCAAGCGTTATTCCGACGGATTGCCCACCACCTCCTTTGTATCTAGTTGTTATGGTTGTCATCTCAAGTGAAAAAGTCGTATAAGCGGCCCCCTTGAAAGCCACCATGGGCTACTCTATCTTCACCGGGTTTGAGATTTAAAGTCTTTGGTTGTTTTATTTGTTTCATTGTTCTGTTTCTTTTTTTGTTTTTGGTATTACTTAATTTGCTTCAAGTTTGCACCCTATATGTTTGCTAAAATGCTTGAGAATGACTCGCTTCAAAGGTACTCTGTTTCGAGTAGGGGGTTTATAGTGGCTATCACTAAATACAAGGTCCTTTCAATTACACAAATGTCTTGTCAATATGTGGCAGAATTGGGCATATAAAAGATCACAAATAGTCGATTTGTGCGAACACCTGCAAATATCTTTTTCAAAATTGGATATCAAATACAGTGAATCTCGATTTATTATTGACTTATGGTCATATGAGTAAGAATTTAGCTTGGTTGCTAAGATTTGAATTTTGTTTTGCTATTGCATTAATGCTTTTGAAAGTTTAAAATGTACCCTTAGCATCTATCTAACTATCTTAATAAATCCTAATATATGGATGGGAAATGTCCCAACCTATGAATCCTATTGATTGTATTGTTAATATTTTAGTATTTCAATGTATGAAACTCATTTCCCGTAAACAATAATAATAATTAATGTTACACTTTTACAAATAAATTAGAGCATATGTATTCACCAAAAATATGAGAGTTTTTCCTTAAAAAAACATGAGAGGTTTTTGGTATTTTATTTATTTATTTTTGTCAAGTGGTTAGATTATCTATTTTTTAAGGTGAATAAGTGGGGAATTCATGATTTAAACCTAAACCTATGTTTATATAATGTAATGTTCCTACCAATTGAACTAAGATCACGGAGACTTAAATATTTTTCTTTAGAAGTAGAAGAAAATACTATATTTAAATAGTTTTGCTCAAATTTAAATAATTTTTATTATAGTTTTTTAAATATGATAATATCTACATTAGTGTGAACCATGTATTTTGTAAATAAAGAAAAAAACTTAATAGTAAGTCAACAAAACATAATGTATTTAATCTTTATTATGAATTAAATACATTCATTTTAGTTGATTGATCCATGTTAATGGGTCCAACTCAAACATAAACTGTATCCTGAAAATGAAAAGTAAGGTGATTTACATTGATCAAATATTTGTTAGTGCTTGTCTTGTCTGTCTCGGTGGTTGAGCTAAAACGGACCAATGCCGTGCCTACTTAATCAAATAGGTTAAAAGATATCACTTTCTCGCTTTTGAGTCTACAGGGACCTTTTTGTTCTTCCTTTTTTTTACCCGAAACTCACCCTTTTGTCTTTTGCTATTATTTCTTCACTATAATGCTATTTCAGTCAACTTTCATTTTCTTAAAACTTAAAAGGTACTATATATAAGACGTAATACTCAAAAACATGGATATCATAGGGGATATGTGTCATTTGGTTGAGCTCAGAAATTAAGGGGGTTTGGTTAAAGAGTTAATTAACGATTTAATGGTTTAATCTTAGTATCGAGAAAATACTATTGTAATGATTAACATTTGTATTTAAAAAAATGGATATGATAAAGAAAAAAATGCTTGCTAAGATTCATGAAGAAAAATTTCAAACTCATTGTTTAAAGAGCAAAGGTTTTTCAAAGATTGAAGAAGCAAGTAAGGCTTGTGGCAAATGGTTTACTCGAGTTGAGGGGATTGATTTCAAAGATATTCTCTTATTTGTGGTAAATTATTGTTCCATAAGAATACTTATGACAATTATTAATCAATGCAATTTTGAGTTGGAACAAATGGATATGAAACGGTTTTCTTACTTGGAGATCATAAAGAGATAATTTATATGGAGCAACCAAAAGGTTTTGTAGAGGACAAATATACGGTGGGTCTTTTAAAGAAATATTTGTATGAGTTGAAATAAAGTTCAAAGTAGTGGTATCGTTAGTTTGGTGAGTTTTGTTCGAAGACTAGTTTTGTGAGAGGCATGTATGACAATTTTGTTTACACAATGAAGAGGGATGAGAAATCATTCTTTACTTAATTCTATATGTGGAGGATATCTTTTATATATTCCGTACTAGTACACAACATCGTACTTGTACCTATGTATCATGGATATCTTCGTAATTGTACTAATTATTTATTTTTACATGTGTTTATATCCTTCATAATACAAACACAAACAAATGCACTACTAGTGATTAGAAAAACGAAATTGGATTAAAAGCCTAACATGCTTATAAGGTTCACCTTTGCGGTTACACAAACGAACACAACGAATTCCTTCTCTTAGTTCTGATACAGGTAAACATGTTTGTCCAGCAAAATCATGTTGTCCAGAAAAGTCACGTTCAATAACTTTAATGTGTAGTAGTGCCAATTCTGGATAAGTTAATGGAAAGTTTAACTCCTCATTCCAAACTGGGACCCACTCATCTTCCTTGGTCCTAGTTACTTTGGTGTCTGTATCAACTGGAACACCATGGATACCAACCTGCACAATATTGACACGTTATAATTTAGGAATTTTATCCGAGCATCTAAAAGTTGACAATGTATTTAATAGTATTAAAATGCATTATTTGTAGCTATTGATTTGATTTAGAAAAATATAGATAACTAATAAAAAACAAAATTGTATCTACAATGTAAATAAATACAGTTTTAGACAAAAAAATTGTTAATAACATTTCTCTTACAATTTTCATGTTTGTGGGGTTTACTCATAGTATAATTTGTCTAGTGTAAATGAACATTTTGATTTTTTTTTTTTAGGGATTTTGTTTTATTTTATTTGTTGTACTTGAAAGAAACAAGAGTAGGGCACATCAAAACAACGACTTCACAATTAATCTTTTTTTTTTGACAAAGACTTCACAATTAATCATATCAATATGTATGTTGTTTCAAATTAAAGGACTATTGTTACATTACATTTTTTTTGCAGGGTACATTAAAACAAGAGTACGGCACATCAAAACAATGACTTCACAATTTATTTTTTTGTGCGTATTTTAGCACAATGATCGTAAAATTAGTTGACTTGAAAATAGAGCAGATTGATTCATAAGACTATTTTTTAAAATGTGATATACTAACAAGTGCTCTAAAGGCCCTAGATTAATATAAAAATTTTATTATGAGATTTGTGAATTCAACATATTGAAACATCAAAAAAATGATTTTTTATTAAAATTGTGAAGAAACTATGATAACTACTTTTTAACTCTATTGGTTTTTCTTATTTCAAAAAAAAAAAACTACGGATTTCTTAAAAACCCCACCCCTCCGAACAATATAATGTTATTTTAATTTTTTATTTTTGTTCCAATTGATAAATTTAGACGAAAGTAGTAACAATTGTCCTTGGATCATTGTTTAAGCAATCAATAATACTAACTTTTGCATAGAAATATTTGTGATTATTACTTTTTCATATGTTTGACTTATGTTTTCAAGAAAGTATTTCTACTTATGGTTTCCTTAAACTCTTAAAAGAATCACAAGAGTGGAAAGAGAAGCTCCCATAAACTATTCTACCGACTATTGAAACCCATGATATCGGATTAGCTCATATTGTAATTTTGTTATGAATGCTCATATTTTTTTTTCAAGGGGCTTTTTCGAGAATAAAGATTTTATAATATTAGCATTTGCATAAATATTTGAGACACTTGGCCGTGTTTGGATAAAAAAAATTGTAATTTGCAGTTTAAAGCAAACTTGTTTATCATGATAACAAGGTTTATATATAAGCTATTTCTATAACAAAATATAATTAATAAAGTTAAACTATTTTTATATAAGTTTTAAGATATTTTCGTAAGCTATATAAGGTGAAAATACATTTTAAACATGTCATAGGATGTTTCATGAGTTCTACCATTTACTTTCACAAGTTCTTCAAGATAGTTTTTTCTTAGTAAGTTGTTTTTTTTAAAGGAGGTTCTCACAAGTTGATTTTTGTTTATGTAGAGTTTGCACTTATTTGTGCTTCAGTTACAAAAATTTGTCCATACTCCTATACAGTAAACACTTAGCCTAGTGGCATGTGTTGAGATTTATAAAAAATAAAAAAAAACAAATAAATGTGGGTTGAAACATCAAAAGAGTATTTGAAGTTAAATCATTCCAATCAAAATAATTTTTTATAAAAATTGTGAAGAAACTATGAGAACTACTTTTTAACTCTATTGGTTTTTCTTTCCTTCAAAAAAAAAAAAACTCTATTGGTTTTTCTTATTTCAAAAAAAAAAAAAACTATTGTTTTCTTAAAAACCCCACCCCTCCGGACAACATAATGTTATTTTAATTTTTTATTTCCGTTCAAATTGATAAATTTAGACGAAAATGGTAACAAGTGGCTTTGCGGTATTGTTTAAACAATCAATAGTAGCAACTTATGTATAGAAATACATGTGATTTTTTTGTTTTCTTCATATATTTGACTTATGTTTTTAAGAAAATATTTTATGGTTTCCTTAAACAATATATTCAGGACACTTGTTGACAAGACTCTTAAAATCTCACAAAAGTGGAAAGAGAAGCTCCCATAAACTATTCTACCAACTATGGAATTATGGTACACAAGTGCTATCCGAAACGGATTCCACTTGTGTACCATTGAGGTACCAATGGTATATACCATTGGCCAATTAGAGTGTGCCACCTATCAATGTTACTTTATAAATGCTTTATTTGATATATTTTTTTAAAGGATGTGCCACGTGGCACATTCTAATTGGACAATGATATATACCATTATGGTACACAAGTGCTATCCGAAACCCATGATACCGGATTAACTCATATTGTTATTTTTTTTTATGAATGCTCATACTTTTTTAAGGGACTTTTTTGAGAGTAAAGAATTTATATTATTAGCATTTGCATAAATATTTGTGACACTTAGCCGTGTTTGGATAAAAAAAATTGTAATTTGCAGCTTAAAGCATAGTTTATCATGATAATAAGCGTTTATGTATAGACTATTTCTATAACAAAATATAATAAGTATAGTTAAACTGTTTTTATATAAGTTCTAAGATATTTCCGTAAGCTATCTTAAAGAGTATGCGAAAATAAGGAAAAAATACATTTTAAACATGTCATAAGATGTTTCATGAGTTCTACCATTTAGTTTCACAAATTCTTCTAGATAGTTTTTTCTTCATAAGTTGTTTTTTTGTTTACGTAGAGTTTGCACTTATTTGTGCTTCCATTACAAAAATTTCTCCATACTCCTATACGATAAACACTTAGCCTAGTGGCATGTGTTGAGATTTATAAAAAAAAAAATTAAAAAAATGTGGGTTGAAACATCAAAAGGGTATTTGAAGTTAAATCATTTCAATCACATAATCAAAATCAAAAGTATAATTACCTGTACACGAAAATCAGGTGGAGAATAAAAATCGAAGTGTGTTTGGCCGAATTCAGATTGCCACCCTTCACCCATGTATACGTGAACCTGTTTTTTGTTTTTTTATTTTTATATAAAGTAAGATGGAAGATAATTTTTGTAGTATAAATTCCAAATATGAATTGTAAGTAACCACATTCCCTTTACCTGAAGAGTTTTCTTTGGTCGGTATACACTAGGATCATACATCTTATTATTGTTCAATAAGATGTCAGGTTTCTTAACATACCCACATCCACCATTGGCTTTGAACATTCCTTCCATATATTGAAGATAATGCCCATGTCCCTTTAAGTAAAACAAAATTAATAATTAATATTTCCAATAAATAAATAAGAAAAGGAAAATGCTAAGTGGTGTCCTAGTGACATTAGTTAACATGACCCGCAAAAAAACCCTCCAACTTTTTTGATTTCTATTCCCAAATTTATAAATAAATAATGGAAACTAGACACCAAATTGCATAGCATATCAACAATTGTATAAAATGAAGGATGGGATGTATGAGTGTGAAATTCCGCCATATGTTATTATGGAAATACTTTTCTTAGGAGTTTTAAAAAAAATAAATACTTTTCTTAGGATGCAAGTTGTTATAATAGGATGTTTTAATGTTGTTTTTTTTTATCATGTTACATTCATTGTTATAGGTTATTATTTAGTTTTATCCTAATTAGCTTCTTATATCTAATTATAAGTTGACCCTTTTGGAAGTTATTAAGAAACAAAATGAAATATATTTATAAGAGTAGCATAGTGCTTTTTAAGGGTCAATTCATATTTTTCCCTTCTCTTCTATCAATTATCAAATAAATGGAAAGTGAAGTCTAACCTGCATATTAAATGCTACCATTTGAGCTCCATGCATCCATCCATTCATAGGATCATAATTGGAGGAAGTTACGCGTGAACCCTTTGGATATATTCTAAGCAAATTCCTTTGGGTGAATCTAAAGCATGGAATGGAATAATATCCATTGTTGTAACAATCAACAATAGGGTAAAAAAAATAGAGCATGTCAAGTCAGAGTAAAAGTAGCCCAACAAGTATTGCATACATGGTTTTGGTAAGCAAATTTCAATGTAGTGTGCTTATACAAGGTTGGTATAGTGAAGCAATTACACTAGTATTGAAGTATGAACTTAGTATTTTGGGTTAGAGTATTGTGAATGAAAAAAATTAGGTGTCGAGAGAGTTTCACACTCTTATGAGTCGACTAACTAAATTAAAATGATTGAGGTTCAACAATACGACCTACCAAAAATACATTCAAAATCACCTGACAATTTCAGATCCTTGAGTTTTGGCGATATCTTCAAGAACTTGCTCGCTCAAGCTAAGACGCCTAACTTGATCATGTTCCATCAACCAGTGTTCTACATTACCTTTTGGCTTCCCAGCATGAATAGAAATCAAATTCCTATATCCAAGAGACTCATCCTCCTCACTCTCATCATCCAACTCATCCTAATTAATTGCCAAAAAAATGCTTATTAAGCTATTTAGAAACCTTATATGATTCAAGATATAGGATTCGTTTATCACATTTTCTTTTAGTGATTCTTTTTCTAAAAGAAAATTTAGAAATTTTCATTTGTTTATTACAGATCTTAAAAAATAAATGAGAATCTCAAAAGAAATCGAAAAATTGCTTCAAACGCTCTTAAAATGAATATCTAAAATATTGAATATCAATTTTTTTTCATAGTTCGTAGCGAACAGGTTCATAAGCTAAATGAATTCAAATTTTCACCTCTTCATTGACTCTAGATCCATCATCTATGTCCTCAAGCAACTCGTCAACTTCTTCCTCTTGTACCTTTTGGCTTTGACTTTCAAGAGACTCCGGTGGTTTAGTTGAAATCAAAATTTTCCCCTTCAACGATTCTGGTGAAGGGAATTTCTTCATTTGATGTGAATAATTTGGACGAAACAACATACCTCTAAATATATCATCCACCATCTGCATTATAAATATTAATTTGTTACTTTAATATAAGACTATGATATATAGTGGCATAAATAATGCAAAATATTTACAAACTTTGGCGACTTTGCGTTGAAGAGGTGGAGTTATATGGTCTTCAAAAGTTATTATAACAGGATAATTTGAGGCATCAAATGCATTGTCCCTAATGGCATTCAAACAATCTCTAAGTTTCACTGAAGAAGTCAGAGTCCTACAGCTCAAAAATAAGTGAATTAGTTTAAGTTATATATAAAGCTGAAGTTTTTAAACTCCTAAGGATCTATGAAGCACGGACATGTGTTGTGTCCGACACGACACCGACACTTGTAATTACATTGAATTATAAATTTTTTCAATTATTTGCGGTGTCGACGTGTCAGTGTTAGTGTCCGTGTCGTGTCTGATGTCTGTATCCGTGCTTCATAGCTGAGAATTAATATGCTATTAAAAACTAAATTTCATACCCTCCATGACGAACTTCCACATCATCTTCTCTAGAATTTGGCCATAAATCCAACTCAATTACTCTAACTCCTTTTTTCAAAGCTTTTATAATTGGGATAGTACTGCTTTCACTACTCAATTGATTTCCAGTTAAGTAGGAGTTGTGTCCTGTGTACAAAAAATAATGAGCCAATGGAGCATTCATATCTTGATGCACCTGAAATAAAAAACAGACAATTTATTTTAAAAATTCAAATATATAATTGTAATTGTTAAGGATTTAGTGGAACCAAAAGATGTATGCATGTTTTTAGCTCTATTTGGTAAAAAGTCGTACATATTTTTGATAAACTAGTTGATAACGGATGAGTTTATAACTGTCATGTTAGTTATAGTAGATAAACTAGCCGATTAAATTTGTAGTATTTGATAAAGTTACCGGTTGAACCAACAGATAAATATAAAGTGATATAAAAAAAATGATAAATATGAAGCACGGACACTTATCGAATTTGGTGTCGGACACGTGTCGTGTCCGACACCGACACCTA
>Ga0315913_1003772_pt1 | contig 18208 bp, 12 predicted proteins | sample MpolsnodulesMG_FD_207736 | JGI IMG/M metagenome (GOLD analysis project Ga0315913, IMG submission 207736) | Medicago polymorpha root nodule microbial communities from Los Angeles, California, United States - small nodules | ecosystem: Host-associated > Plants > Roots > Nodule | place: USA... | reverse complement strand
TGACAGCCGAAGCTCTCTTGCAGCTTCTTTTTCATCCAATGCAGACAAGGACAGTTTGTGAAGCAACGAACGTAAACGGTATTTGTGTGCTTCAGTTACTTCTCCATTGTCAATGACCCCGTGTTTCAAGAATTTTTATGACACCTTATAGATCAATGTTTTATGGTAGTCTAACTATATTTCCTTCTGTATGTTTTGGGGAGTGTATCTTCCATCTTCATGCTTATGCTGAAATGCCTTGTGCTTGTGCAGGCTAAACCACAGACGGTGCAAAAAGTGTGCAAGATAGTAAAGACTAAAGAAGCAACTGGGTTTACCAGATTACTCTATTGTTACTGGCAAGTGGTAATTCAAAATTTGCAATGCTTGGAGTTGACACGGTAAGTCAAATCTTGCCAGAAATTGCAATTGCTTGTGTATAATGCTAGTCGGATTCTTTTAGCAAGTTCTAGTATAAATTAACAGGCATGACATTGTTTTGTTTGTTGTGAATTCCATTTACATGCAATCAGGTTGAGATTCTGATGGAGCTCGAAGAGGAATTTGGTATCAGCGTTGAACTTGAAGAGGATATTGCAGAGAGCATCTCAACGGTTCAAGAAGCTGCAGATCTTATTGAGGATATCCTACGTAGAGAATCCTTAGAGGAAAAATGTCCCTGATGTGAAACATGTTGGTAGACATACATAGTTATTACCCGTATTATTTTTATTATTGGGGTGATCGAGTCTTGAGTGGTCTGCTACTATCTTGTTCCGTTGGTCGGAGAAAGAAATTAGATGAGTACTTATGTTGGAGAAAAAGGCTGTGTAATCCATTTTTACTTTCTTTCTGCATCTAGAAGGGCTTATTGAATTGTTCGTTGCACTTTCTGTTATTGAACATGCAATACATAAATTTGCTGCATAAAAACGACTGATGAGCATAGGTGATTGAAGTAACTCCACTAATTTTAAATAAAAAATTCATCATAACAAAAGAAGTAGCTGGATTTTGTTCCGACTTTCTTGTAATGATCAGAACTCAGAAGTGTCAACTTCCGTTAAATTTTTAAAGGTAATGCACTCTTCATATGAATCATTAGAGTGTAACAATTTTTATGACAAGATGAGTTTCATTTGTAAAAGTGCTCTTATCAGTAGTAGTCTGGTGAGCTTATATACAATACATAAAGAGAAATATTATTGAAAAAAATACAATTAATATTTTATTGATATTCTAAATGACAAATAACGAGACAAACAAATATTTCAAAATGAAACATAATATGATATAGAGCGAGCATATATTTGACTTAATATTTTAATGAAATTTGTATTTCTAAATTGACCTTGAAAACATTAAGATAAACAAAAATGATAAGATCATATTAAATGATTAAAACGAAATTGTAACTAGTACTAACTAGAAGGCTTTTATCTTATAACAAGTACTCGTACAAGTGTTTGAAAAAATTAACATAAAATAAATCTAATTTATAGATTTCAATTGATTCTTTAAAGTTGCTGGGGAATTCCCATTCAATGCCAACACCGGTTGTATGTAATATTCTTTCTTGGGTTTTAAGGTGTTGAGCACACAACTAATAAAATATTTCTAAATTTAAATACTTAACAAACAAGTGGACACTTGTTAGAATTTGCCTTCTTTGTTTTATGAAATGTTAAGCTGTTGTTTATTGTAAAAAGAAAAATAATGGTTGTCACAAGTATATCTTTCTTCAAAAAAAAAAAATCTAATATAAATGTAACCTGCGGTGGTTGTAATCTGATAAACCAATCAAACACACAAGGAGGTTACTGTCTACAAACTTTTTTCCCGAAATAGGATATACAAAGCGATCTACAAGCATATTTACATTAAAAATTTAGTGAAAGGTATGTCCTGCAATTAGTATATAGAGGGACTTATTAATCTAATCTAACAGTTAATACCACATCACTCCCAGTCTGATTCGAAAAAACCAGCATCTTTCATCTCAGAATAATACACATTCTCCATGTGAAAATCTTCCTCCTGTAATCAAAAGAACAATCAATCAGACTGCCCAAACTACAAACCATACTGCATTTTATATAGTAAAGAACAAAACACGAGCCATAAAGTAAAGCGCATTGTAACCTGAAAAAAGTCTGCCAGAAATGTAATATACAGCAGTGGAAGATAAAAGGCATGGTAACACACAATAGTGACATGATAAAACCTGTGACCAAAAGTAAACACAAAGCTTTAGAAAAAGAATCCAAAGAAGAAAGTTCAGAACTATTGTGTAAAGCTATAGAAGAATCTAACCAGAAACCAAAACCAGCGCCGTTTCCAGTAAGCCCGCAAGCAAACAATGCAATTGCATTCAAGATGAACATGATAATAACATACTTGTAAAACGCAGGTCTTGCTGCAAAAGGAAGAAGAAAAAAAAAAGCTATGATAAAAATATTAACAAACAAACGTAACGTAACAATCCCTATATAATTAACTTACCGGGTAACCTTTCTCTCCACCTAGAATGATACATGAACAATATGAGCCCGTAAACAATGGTGAGCACGAGCTTGTGGACAACCCATAAGTTCCACTTCAAGCGAGGAGTACCATTATCGGTGTCGATGAACAATGGGACCCCAAATGCAAATAGATATATAGCCTAACAAAGAAAACGCCAAACTATTCATACATAACCAGCACAAGGACAATGAAATTTCTAATGAAAACAAAAGAATTACCTTTAAAAGGACATCAAAACCAACAATGATACCGGATATACCAAAAGTTCGTGTCAATGCTTCTACGCCACTTGCATTATTTCCCTGAAGTAAAAAAGCCAGCAAGCTCACTTCCAGAAACAGCATTCCAGAAGAAGTAAACAAGGACAACAAGTTCCATGTTAGCTCTTTCCCAGGAGTGCACTCCCATGCCTGAATTATCACCAGAACAAATTCAAACAAAGGGAGAAAAAGGATATAAAAGTGAAGGATCGATTGAATTCAATCATGAGTCAATGGATACATGTGTGCTAAATAGCTTCATACAGTTGCTACTCTACTTCAACTTATTACAAACGAATAACTAACTAGAATAGCAGCAACCAAGGCCCCTGTTTGGATATACAACTTGATTTGCAACTTACAGCATAAGTGCTTATTATAAACTATTTCTATAACAAAAGATAAAATATAGTCATATTGGGTTCGTTTAAGTTATAAGCTATTTTCATCTACGTAGTCAATCCCGGAGGAGCGGCACATCTCAGTGAAAAACCACCACGGAAATGTGAATCCCAGCCTACTTCTGATCCACGGCTGCTCCAGGTGGGAGAGCAGGTTCCTGGCTCGCATGCTTCGGTTCACGCTCCAGGAAAATCATGATTTTGGCCTTAACAAGGTAGTTCAGGTTTCTTGCACAACCCTAACCCTTTTCTCTCTTCTCCTTTCCATTCTCTCTCTGTAACCCCCTTTTTCAACCCTAAACCCTTTCATTCATTACATGTTCTCTGTTTTTTTATTATATGTTTTTTTTGTTTGTTCCATTGCAATCAGCTACTACTTGAATAGACATTAAAAGACACATTTAATCTCTCCTCTGTTACATTGAATCTCTAACTAGTAATTGTTTTATCATATATTTTCTTTATTCTCCTCTGTTTTTTATACAATCTCTCCTCTGTTCTTATACAATCTATCCTTTGCGATCCTGCTACCCCGGGATCCCACTATACCACATGTGGGGTTGGCCGCCATCCAAGAATGACTACCTAGATTTTCATAAGCTATCTTGGAGAACTTGCGAAAATAAGCTGAAAACATCTGAATTCTGATGGACATATCATAAAATAATCTGTTTTCATAAGTTCCCCCAAACAGTTTCATGCTTATGTCATTATATACGCTCAAATAAACCAATTCAAACAGACCCTAACTAAGTCCATTTAGATAAACAACTTAATTAAGTACTTATAACATAAACATTTACCATATAAGCTATTTCTATAACAGCAAGATAAAATAAAGTTAAATTGTTTTTCATTTACAAGAAAGAAAGAAAACCTGGGAAAAGCACCAAGCGAGATTGAGAATGCTAACAAGCCAAAGAGAAGCATAATACGAAATTATGATATAAGAGCGACCATTGGTGAGTTTGTAAAAGCTCTTCCTCGCTTGAAAAGCCAAATACAAAACGAAGAGAAAAGAAGCGATTATCAACACAGCATTGTGCCAAAACCCGTGACACTCGAAAACCCAATCGGTGAATCCCTTTGTTAAAACTCCACTCGAAGAATTCGAATCTTCGTTTGTTATTGAAAGCACCGATTTTTCAACCATTTGTGCGAGAAATTCTTGGTTTTTGGGAAAAGGGGAAAATGAAAAACCCTAATTCTAAATTTAGGCGTAGAATCGGAATCGAGGAAGAGAATAAGATTAGTGATTAATTTGAGTGATGTTGAAGAGATTAGTTACGGAAGAGTAACATGTTAAATTGTTGAACTTTAGAGAAATGTTGATGATTGATTTTGATTATGTTTGGTTTGTTTTTCTTGGGTGAGTTTTGGAATTTGATTATTCACGACGACTTAAAGTCGGCGTTCTTAATATTTTACTGTTAATGGTAAATACAATTTATATTTTATGAAAGATAAAATAGCAATGGAGAGAAGAGTAGAATACACCGTGGATGATGGATAAACCGAAATACAGATGTTATGGTTTTCTATAAGTAAAAGCGAGAGTGAGACTAACATTAGTGAAAAAAAGGCACCGACCTTCGGTTGCTAAGTTCAACTCAATTGAATATGAATCATTGTTTCCCATTGTTTTCTATTTATTATTCATTAAGGGCGCTCGGTCAGTGCTCCTTTTTTAAATCAGTCAGACTCATTACTCATAATAAAGTTTGCAAATTCCTAATCATTCATCATTCATAATCAATTATATGTTATGTGGTCTCAAAAGATCAGTCTCAGCAATTGTACACAAAAGATATCCGATTCACAAACCAGACAAATCGATTTGTGATTTAAGCAAGGGAACAAAAACAAATCGATAAGGAGATCATAAATCAAACCTCTCTTGTTGGATAAACTAAGGATGGCAAACTAAGGATTGTCATCTGATATTTAGAAAAAGCAATGGTATCCCTATACCATATCATGTTTGCGAGATATAACTTTGATGTTATTCATAACCAATAAAGTGATTTGATAAGTTGAAGAAAGATAAAGTTCAAGTGGATAATGAACTCCACCGAATTGTTCATAAAACCTAAATATTGTTCTTAGATGGAACGATTCTTGATCAAGCTTTACTTACTTTCCAAAGCCAAACTTCGTATTACCTTTTCCCCGAGAACCTAATAGTTAACAAAAAGAGTTACAATGCTAGAGGTTGTATGTTCAACTCCCTCCACTTACAAAATAACTAGTAGCGATTATCATTTGCTATTAAAATGAAAAACCAATGATAATCAGATACACCAAAACTTTGAGTCAAAAAACAAAATGTGAACTAAAATCCATCATTGGTTCATTGGAGAGTGTAGATAGAAGCTGCACACAAAAAAACTGAACACATACGAGGGATGGCATGGCTCAGAGAATCTAAAAAATATTGTAGTTTACAGAATAGACAGGGATGGCTTATGAAGTCATCTCGTACTAGCTACTCAAACAACTCAACAAAATTTCACTACGAGTTTTTTTTTTTTAAAGAAAATTTTCACTACGAGGTTCTTATGCAATAAATACATTATACACACGTTGCATGACTTTTCACAAATCATTCGTAGTATACAACACATATTACACATTTACTGGCTTCTTTTCTCAACCCCATTGATTACCATTGCGTTCACTTGGTGAGCCAGGTTCTACAGGAACAAAACCTCTGCCACCAAAAACAGGACGCATGAATGAATCATCAAACTTTCGCCATAATCGATGAACAGTGTGAGTTGGAGTTGATAGTAAAGCACGAAGGCTGTTTGGTCGGTGAATTTCATGGCCTTCAAGATCAGCTTCAGAATCTCGGGAATCTCCTAGAAGTGGGACAATGAATGATTTTGGAGTAGTCGATTCTGTGGTTGTCATGCTGCTTGTGATTTTAGGATGAGGTAGTAGAAGCCTTATGAGTGGCTTAGTCAGCAAACCAAATACCTGATAAATTGTAATTAACTTGTGTTAGCTTCATTTATATACAGTTTTTCATATAGATGACTTATGTTTCGACATATGACGTAGAAAAATCAATTTGTTCATAGTTCTAATATGATATAGAGCACATCAAATATTTAATTCGAACATGTTTGCACACACAAAGAATTTCCTACATTTCATGGACTAAAACCAAAGACTAATTGTTACAGGAACTAAAATTGAGAAGAGGTATACTTGTATGAACAAAAAAAGATATTTCAAACTTAATACAAAAGAGATTAACAGTAATGCAGAACTGATAAAATAAACTGTGCAGTGAAGAGAAACTAATGGACACTGTCTAAAGAATGTCAGAAACTACAAAATTAATGGCTTACCACTGTGCTGAAAAGGACAACAGTGATGGTGCTGGTTATCATGATTGCATTGCTACGCAGTTGAGTATGCCCCGACATGGTGAACTGCATCAAATAGATAGGATCAGTTTTTATGCATCAAGTCCGTCATTAGTAACAACAACAACCATAAAACCTTTTTCCGAATAGATGGGATCAGTTATTGCTATTTATGGTTTGGCTGAAGCAGTGGCCAATTATTCAAATATCCAAAACCAAAACTCAGTGGTACTGCTCATACCTGATTATACGCAAGTGCCATTGAAACAGCACCTCTCATAAGACCAGCCCACCAAATGATCACCTAAAATGAGGGGAAGCAAAAGAGACACTTGTCAGCATACCTTGGTATTAAGCACAAGAAAAACAGAAAAGGTCACTCAATAGAAATTTGGCCATACTTGCTGTCTGAAGGAGATCTTCTGATGTTGTGATTTTTTAGTCAAGTTGGATAAGAAGGATAAGGGGAAAACAAACGCTGCTCTTCCAAGAAGTATTAGACCCAACAATACTGAACTTGCTGCTATAGATGTTCCAGGACTACAGAAGAAACCAAGTGTGGCACATGAATAGTTTTATTTAATAACAAAAGGAAGAAAAAAACAGTCAAGGACACTTCAGTCACACCAAGTAGTACAAGGACTGCTTCAGTAAAGCAGTTCCATCATACCATCTATGGACATGAAAGGATGTCATAAAAAAAAATCGCTCAGTGAAAAAGGGTAATGTCTGAATGACTAATCACCATTCCAAAAGAGAACTTAGGACATACCTATCACTAACAAACTTCCATTTTTCAATGTCCAGGGCATCCATACCAACATAAAGGAAGATAAAGATCTCAGCAACAAAGGACAAGGTAGCAAAAGAATGCCTGTGAAAAGTTAGACGAAAAATAGATGTTTAGATATAGAAAAGACATGTCTGTATATAGATAGACTTGGACAGTGCATATAGCTTGATAAAATCTGTTGAGAAGACATACTTAGTAGTGATTCTTGAACTCTGCGTCACATTATGCCAGGTATAATGAGACATTACAATACCACAAAAGAATACGGTAAGAATGCCACTCAGATAGAATAACTGCACAAGATGTAGATAAGTCAGCATCAAGCTAGTGACAAATGTTAGCAGCATCCAGAAAACATTACTGAAGTTCTTTAAAACCTACCTCAGCCAGCATATAGGAGAGGTATGCCATTAGCATCATAAGAGCAACCTCACGATCTGTGGAGTGCCTGGAATTAAGGAGAAAATCGTTTAAACTTCAGCAAAGAACTGTTTCAAATAATCTTGTTCTCTACATAGTACTCAATATGCAAACACTAAAACTGACAAATACACACAGATTATTTTTCCTAAACAACAACAAATTTAAGACAGTTGAAAATGATAACTATTCACACCCGACATGAATTCAGGAGAGTGGGATGTTTTATATTTATAATTTGGGTTTTTCTATCATGAGCAAATTTGCACATGTTAAGAAGTTTAAAATAGTAACTTTGCATTGGAACTTGTACATTTTGTATTTAATATATAACTTTTTAATAAATAATTGTTGTTTTTCAATAAAAACTTGCTACTTTTAATTGCTTTAACATGTGCAATATTGCACATGTTAGACAAACCCTTATAATTTACACTAGACACCCGTGCCCCCAAGACTCGTGGAATTACATCTTTATTGCTATCTCTTCATTAAGTTATTAGATTGAATGCATCCTTTTACATAATATATGAACATTTAAAATGGAGGGAATACATTTAGAACCAGTTAAGTGATGAGTTCATTTTAATTTTCAAAAATTGTATTGAATCCCATCATTCTGGCTTGAAGCAGGAATGAGCCATTTAACATAGAACATTGCTTCAAAGTTCTAACAACCAGACCAAGTTCAGTCTAATTTTTATAAGGTGTAGAGTGTAGACATTTGTCTAGTTAACAAGTAATATAAGAAATAACCAGAACTTAGTTATTAGCACACAATTGAAACGACTTTAAGTTTTACTATGAATAAACCGCATATGTACAATATAACACATTGGAATACCATCATATCATGTTATATTGAAAATACAATGGAAATGGCAAAATGTCCAGAAGATACCTTCCAATGTACAGCTTTTTAATGACGTAAGCACTAAGCAGACCTGTCTGCAAGGTGATAGAATTAAATTAGACCAAAACACAAGTCACATCAAGCAGTGTTGATATATATCTTGTTTGTGTAATGTGTGCGTGAGAGTGCTAGATAGAGAAAAGCATTTACCACAACGCCAAGGAGTGTGCTTGCTACAAACAAATACAGGAAGTTGCCCAAGAAATGCAATGCAATTGAAGGGTTAAGTTGGTTAAGATCAAAGCTTTGAATTGCATTGAAAAGCACAACTGAGGTAGCATCATTCACAACACCTTCCCCAAATACAAGACTATACAATAAAGGTGTCTCATCCTGATTTAGCACCTGCATTGCCATTTATAAGGTTAGTAATTAACTGTGATGCGTTAGTTGCAAGAAGAATGCAAAAAATAGATCATTTTCAAACCTGCAATGTGCAAACGGAATCTGTTGCGGCAAATATTGCTCCAATAGCTAAAATTTATCACAAATTAGTAAGTTGCAAACTGAATGAGTAGCTGCCAACTAGATAAGATTGACTAGTACAATACCTAGGTAATCACCGATTTCCAGTGTCCCAATATCCATCCTCTTAAAAGCAAAAGTAGCACCTGAAATAATGGCTCATATTTAAGTCAACAGGGCTAGACATGTTTCTCTGCAGTTGGTTTTTATAAGTTAATATTTATTTTACTTGATCAAGATGTCTTCTAAACAAAGAAAAAAATTTCAATTGAAAAGGCAAAGGTTAGTAAGGATCTAACAATTGTCTGAGCTTACAAATTGTTTGATAACAATTTACTATGTCAAGTATTATATAAACCTAATAAAAAAATCTAAAGAGGTAAGACATACCCGTGGTTATAATGACACAAGATATTAATGTGCCAATAGCTCCAAATGATGTGATAGTCATGAAGTTGACAAAAAACTGCTTTTTCTTTACTTGAAACCTGAAATATATTACAGAGAACAAATTCATAAATAAACAAAAATTGCAATCCATCACACTTACACATGATGAAAAGATCCAAGAGGACTAAGTGTTGTTAATTTAAGAGGCAAGTTTTTTAACAATATCAAAAAAAATGAAAGAGATGAATTCACAAACATAGGAAGAACCCTAAGTCACTTTTAAAAAAGCAAGCAAATTCACTGCTAGTACTGAATATATCTCAAACAGACTTCACAGACACCATGTGCACCAAAAACTTCTCCGCCATAAAGTAAACCGTTGATTATGCCCCGTTTTGCATAAATTATTTTTTTCGCCAAAAATACGCAAAAAGAAGTGCATTATTCGTTGAATGTGCTAGTTTCAGATCATCATTTACACACCAGTTTATGGTTCGTAAACACATAATCAAACATTGATTCCATAGTAGACAATAAGATGGTGCAAAATAACTTACCCGGCATTGAATATAATAGGTGGCAGCAGGTATATAAAGAAAAGATCTTCACTGAAAACAAGAATATGCGAACTTTTTCCACCACTAAACAGCAAAATCACTACACCAGTGCATATACCCTGAAAAGAATCCAATATAAACCAAAAAGTAAATAAATAATAGATGCAGCCAATATAGCTCAAACTAATCATATATAGATATAGACAACATTGCATGTTAAAGTAGGCCAATTTTATGGTGCACAAGTGAGCCGAGTCTTGCACCATGAACACGGCACTACCATGTTTCCACCATTGGATCAATAAGTCTCATCCTTAGATCAAATGTGATATGATCCGACTTATTTATCGGTAGAAAACATGCTTGCACATGATGCAAGACTAATGATTAACTTGTGCTGTTGTGCACATTAGACAGAGCCGTTAAAGTATAGCAAAATATTTGGAGAATGAGTTAGTTTTTCTCCAAATTCATTTGAAAAACTAGCTAAAGGAAACTGAAAACTTACAATCAAAAGGGCAGTGATGGATTCATTCATCCAGCGATTCTCCTCGAGAAGATGACCAAGGACAATACAAGCACACAGAAGTGCCACAAACAAGTTCATAGAAACAACAGAAGCATGATCGGAAGTGGATAACATTGATAGTTTTGAAACAATAGAAGTCATTTCAATAGCCATGATGTCGTCCACCCTCCACAAATTTCAAAAGCAGATTTAAGAACAAATTGAGATTATTGCTGAGTTTCCAAATTTCAAAGTCCAGTAGTAGTAATGAATCCCAAATATTTATGTTTCTGAGCTGTCCATTTTAAGAACCTTCTGATGTCATCAACACAAGTATCTCTGCAATCATAACAACAAATATTCATATAAATATTTCCCAATATTCAAAACATAACAAATTATTCATATAAATATCTTCCAATATACAAAAATAAAAAAACTCATACCTAGCACCTATTTGGTAATATATTCCTAATTCCAATTCCAAAAAACAAGGCAAAAGAAAAAAATAATTAAGAAAAAAGGAATTAACCCCTCAAATTAAATCATGTTTTTTTCCATCAAAAGAAAGATCATTATTTTATGTTATGGAATAAAATATTGAAAAAATGAATATGAAACCCTGGTACAGAAAACCCTTAAATATATTTTAGAAGTGCTCACCAAAATGATTGATAGTAGCATTAAGGTCCAAAGAATTCGAACAGAGAAAGGTGAGAGAATCAATCCCTAGTTCGAATTCCCGGTGAATGGAAAGAGTTTTGAAATGGTTGGATCAGGGTGATGAATTATGAAGAAGGGATGAATATGAAGAATAAACGAAAAAAGAAAGAGAGAAAATACACGTGGAGAGAAATGAGAAAGTTCTGGAAGACAATGGTAGAAAGAGAATATGAATCTGACACAATACGCTAACCTCGAGCAACGCGTGATGATGAATCGGATGTTGTTCTGTTTTTGAGCTGCCGTGGAAGATTATCACTCCTTTATAATGTCACTGTGTCTATATATTATAGTTGTTCTGTTTTCTAGAGGAGAGAGATATTATAGTTCTAGTTTTGTTGTTGTTCTACAATGGTTGGGTTAACACAAGTTTGAGAGATTATATAGGTGTCTCAATTCTTAATAGTTTCGGTTCAAAGTCAATGAAAATAAAATAAAGTTAATAGTTTCCCAATTCAATTTTGAAAATATACTTGATTAAGGTTTCATGAACTTGATTAAGGTGTCACTTGTTGGATTAAGAGTCACCATTTTTACCGTAAAACAGACAATCTTAAAAAATGCGTCAAGTAAAGTGGTCAAACATGACAAAACATGTTTTTGACAATTAACATGTTTTTATACTTTTTTTTTTTAAGAAATGTTTTTATACAGTTTGTTTTTGACACTTTTGATTTCCTAAGACATCAAAGGTTGTTGACCTTCTACACAGATTCAAAGGGTCATGCAAAACAATGTCATTTCTTCTAAGTCCATGAATATTTTGTTTGCGATGATTGATTTCGTTATCAAGAAGGTCTAACGGTGCAGCTTGTTGTCACTTGCCTTCTATTCATGTGTAAGAGTAATTCTTGATATATTATTTGTATGTGTAAGAGTAATTCTTGATATATATTATTAAATCATAATTAATATTTAAAAAATACATGTCGCCGGTCACTATTATAAGTAAAAATTAATAATTTATATTCATTCATTAAATGATGTATATGGTCTATAATAAAGACTGTATACATCATTAATTGAATGAATCTAAAATATAGATTTTTCATTATAATAGTGAACAGATGGTGTAGTATTTAGGTTAAAGTGCACTTTTCGCCTCCTAAGTTTCAAAATGTTGCGATTTTGGTTTCCTATTAAAAAAAATGAAAATATTGTCCTTTATCTTTAGAAAAATATGCTCTTTTGACCGTTTGACTTTATAAAAATATGTTCTTTTGACCCTCTATCTTTAGATAAATAAGCACTTTTGACCATTTATCTTTACAAAAAGTTGCAATTTTGATCCCTATATTGATTTTTGAATTTTTTTAAAACTCAACAAACAAAAAAATTAAAAATCTCAAAACTTTAAAACAAAAAATCACTTTGAGCAAGACCTTAATAACACTGGGAAACGAAATCAATACAAAACACAAAGATATTAAAGAGGTGTAAAGTTCAAACTCTATTATTTATTAATTATGCGATTGAGTTGAAGTGATTAGTGAACTTTATTTAAAGACGAATTATTTGGGTTAATTTAGATTTGAATTTTGAGTGAAATGGTTTTTGACCATATTTTTAAGTGATTAGTGAACTTTATTTAAAGACGAATTATTTAGGTTAAAGACGAATCTCTAATTACTAAGGTCCATTCCTCTAAAACCCGAAAATTTTCCACCAAAAATCCTATTATTTAATAACGAGTCAAATCTACATCTAAAAAAAAAGTAAAATTTACGCTTTTCGTAGACTCGTTTAAATAAATGTACAAAACCAGAAAAAGCATTCATTTATTTTACAAATTAAGTTCAAACTTTTTTTAACCGGTATTAGGTTCAAACTTAAATAGCATCTATATCAAGTTCTTTCCGTGTTTAACATCTATATCGGGTTCAAACTTTTTTTTACCGGTATTAAGTTCAAACTTAAATAGCATCGATATTGGGTCATTTTCATCTTAAATAAAATCCAAATAGGTTTTATACCTCATTATAGCTTTTTTTTGTCCTTGATAACTTGTGTTCTTAAAACACATATTTATGACTTTTAAAAAGTTAAAGACACGATTTTTAAATTGAATATCTCATTGTTGAACTCCTTAACGTGTCCTCTTAAAGTTAGGACACATGTTTGCATTCACTTTACTTTTTCACATATATTAGAAAAATGATTAATGAATTTATCATGACCATTTTGTAGGTAGATATTCCTAAAACATCATTTATGTATTAACATATTTTTGAGAGAAATTTATGTATTATCATGTGTAACTTTAACTTTTTATATTTCAATTGTAATATAAATTAGGGAAATGTTAACTTGTGCCCTTAAGGCACAAGTTTAGAAGCTAAATGTAGAAATAATATATTGGAATGCGTGCATTAAATTTAATTTTTAATGTTTTAATAAATTGAATGCACAAAGTTTAAGGGAATATTTCTTTTTTTGGATTTTTTAACATGTGTCCTAAGGACACAAGTTAACACTACCCTATAAATTAATAGTGTAATAAAAGTATGTTTGGAAAATGCACCTAATAAATTGCATAAGAGTTAGATTTAAGCACACAAAATTTCTTCAAATGGTGCTTTTAATTATGGACGTGAGAGTATTACTTATGGATGCCAAATTAGAATGAGTGTTAAGCACATCTTCTTTTCCTTTATGTGAATCATAATTAGCAATGATATTACATACTATTTGTTACAAATATTTTTATAGGGGTTTTGTTAAAAATATTTTGTTTTAACAAATTTGTCAAAAGTATATTTTTTTTTTTTACGAAACTTTGCTAATAAATAAATGATATGTAGTTATTTGTGAAACTCATTTAACATATTTTTTGTTAAAAATATTGGGTTTGAAAATTGAGTGTTTATTAGAGCATTATTCATATAGCTTAAACTATTTAACACTAAACTAAATAAGCACAGCGCCATGGATTTAAAACATTAGATGTCTATAAAGAATGATGATTGATGATTATGGAAGCCCAATGTGTCTCTTCGCTTTTTACATAACTACTAGATAAATTGCATTAAAATAAATAAATTTTAATTCTTTCAATTAAGGTGGATTCTATTGTCAAGTGTGCTAACTAAACTAAGTATGTGGTGAATGAATTCATGTGTTAGTTTCTTTGAAGTTTGATACTGTTATATTGGTGATTTTGTTCGGTACTTTTGTCTTTTATATGTTTGATTTTTGGTTAGTATTATGTCTGATTTTCTTTAGTTGATGAACATTTTAGTAATTTCAGTAAATTCACTACTTGCTTTGCTTGGTAATGTTGATTTTGGAATTGGGTATATTTTTTGCAATGTTATACAAGAGTTTAAAAAAAAAATTCTTCTTATGACATTAACAACATTTTCAGACATCAATATTCCTTTACTCTTATCTTAAATAGGATGGATATAAAACTCCTCCATAAGGTGATGTCTACTCAAAAGCAATTACTGAACCAATTTATTTAACTAAATAAATCCCACTGCACTCACACCAAGGTTTTGTGTATATAAAATACAAATGCTAATGTTTATTCTTTTTATCTGGTAAAGTATACAAACAATTAAGTGCTCATATAACAGTTTTTGTTATCTAATATAAGTATTACATGTGTTAGTGCAATGTTATGCAAATGGATTTTTTAATGAGATTGATACTGGATCAACCAACCCGACAAACCTTTTAAAACAATCTCTTAATTCTTTTTGATCGTTAGTGTATGGTTTGATAAAACAATTTGTAATTATTGTTTATAACTTTTCTGGTTTTTTTAAAAGATATTTAAGAGACACATTTGCAGAAAATCGTTTATCTTGACTTGTTAAAGTATTTTTAATTTTTAAAAAAAAGTCTTTTATTAACAATTTTTGTGTTTTGACTTTTTATTTTATTTTTCAAATTTTTTATTTTGACTTATTAAAGTCTTTTATTAACAATTTTTAAGTTTTGATTTGTTTAATTAAAAAAACATTTATATATTGACTTGTTAAAGTCTTTCATTAATAATTTTGTGCTTGAGTTTTCTAAATGGCAAGCGAATGTGACTACTCATAGCAAAGGTGATTATTCTTAATATCAACTGATTTTAAGTGATATTTTACACTCCTATTAATAATACTGAAATGCAACATTCTTGATTTGGTATAAAATATATATTTATTGGTTTAAGAAAAATAAAAAGATTTTTTTTTAATTTCACTTTTATGCTACCTTTTTGTGTTGATGAATATAGTTATCTTATATTAAAATCTACAATGTCACCGTTGATTCTAGTAGAAGGGGTATGTCTCTAATAACACAATGATCTAAGATTTAAATCTCAATTAAAAGATGTGTTTATATTTAGTGTTCAACCATGTTTTAAACATATTTTCTCCCTTGAAAGGGTTGAACTTGTTCAAAACCAATTAAAACACTACAATGTGAACCTACTTCTCAAAAAGTAATCAGTAGAATAAGTTATACTATCATATTTTAAAAGATATTGGCACTTGAACTACAATCATGTTGCTAAAGAAATAAAATATACATTGTCAACGGAAGTTGGATCTAACTGAAGGAGTTATGTTCTACACCGTAACTAATTAATGATTGAATTAAGATTGAATGAGATAAATATATTTAGTGTTTGACGTACCTCACATAAGATTTTTGATTTACTTCTACCGTAGAAAATCTATAGAAAACTAAAAGAAATAAATATACATTATACTCATCTAGCTATTTTAACATTAAAAAAAATGGTCCAAAATAAAAAACATTTAGAACTTTTTTCTTGTCATGATTTTAGAATACAATATTCAGATGATTTTAGCATCCATTTGTCAAATATTATTACTTTGTTCTTTATTGCTCCACAAACCTTTTTTGAGAGGTTTATTGCTCCACAGTTGATAATAAAGTTCAAATCATATCATATGGTAATATTGTGAAGTTGAAATAGGGAAAAGTTGTATAATAGGTTTGATTATATTATAAATCATTAAAAAATTATATTTAAATATACAAAATCATTTCTTAGGAAAAGCTGTAGATTCTAACTTAACATGAGAGAAAAATTTAGGGGTAATAGTTATTTTGGTTCTTGAATGACTAACGAATAACCGTAATAGTCCTTCAATGTATCAAAATTTCAAAATAATCTCTTGTTATGCACTTCTTTAATCCAAATAGTTGTGTGATCTAAAATCTTCTCTCAATGTTGACATTAACTAACTCTTTTCATATGGAGACTTAGATGACAATAAGGAAATACTTATAGAGATTGATCATATGACTATAAATAAGTATACCGAGAGACTAACATGAGTCCGTTAACAAAAAAAATTAACGTAAGTGATTGTTATTACTAACATAATTCACAATCATGAGCTATTTTAAAATTTCGATACATTGAGGGACTACCACTGTGGCCACTCGTTACACATTGAGAGATCAAAATAACTATTACCACAAAATTTAGGTAAAACATGTTTTCGAAGAAGTATATTTGAAGTAGTTAAGTGAATGATAATTTATGAACAATGCTATTGATAATTGAAGTCGTTAAGATTTCATTATATTTTTGAATCATCAAACACGACTTTTTTTCATTCATATTTTTTTAGTTAGCATGTTATCGGTACAAAGTTTCCACGATTACTTAGTTATGATTAATCTCTACCGTTTTCCATTTTTATATGTCTCTATATGTACGTCTATATATCAAATTTTAAAATAACATTAACCATAATGTATTCAATTATATTGTCAGAAAAAATTCAAATATATAAATATAAAAAAGTTTACGAATTAAAAATTATTATAGAATTTAAAAATAATTTCTATGCATGTAAAATTTTACACAAATATTTTTTTGAAGAAGCTAAACTAACCCCCTCAAATTGACACCTGACAAAATCGAACCTGAGACTTTGAGGAAGAGCACACTCACAGGTTACAAGTCAATACCACTAGGCTAACCCAAGTGGGTTTACACAAATATTCAATCATATTTTGTCATATAAATGTAACCAAATTTTTTTGTCATATAAATATTTTTTACTAAATATTGTAACATATTGATGCATGTGAAATATATGTAAAATAATTCACACTGTTTATTAAACTCATGATATAAACCATTAATTTGTTAGATATTGGAAATATAATACACACTTGGTTCATTTAAATTCTTAATTTTTTGAGGCGTGAAATTCATAATATCACGTCAAATGAAACTTTTGTTTTTTTACAAAAAAAAAGAGAGACACGCATACATATAACGACAACATTTGTGACAGGACATAACATGGAGCTGCTATTAGTTTGTCAAAAAAAATAAAATGGAGCTGCTATTAGTAAAAAAAGAAGAAGATGGCTACCAAAAAACCTAACAGATCTGATTCAATCTATCTTTCTAAATTGTATTAATTTACTTATAAAATGCAAAAGTTCTTCTCCTTTGTCTGTATTTTTGGCAAAAAGGCATGTGATTTAACGCATCAACAGAAATCTCATGAATGTGTAAATGTGACACTGCCAGCACTGCACCCTAACAACCATATTTTTTCTTTTGAATAAAGACAGCTTTATTATATCCTCTATAATAAGTTAATAACCACGGGGAATCCATCGGAAAGTACTCTTAAAAGTTAAAATTATAGACTTCAAATCAATGTCAAATGTAAAATAAATTGACTAAAATAAATATTAATTGGAAAATGTCAATACAATTTTAATTTATAGTGGAGATGAGGTGGTTTTGTACTTTTGTTTTAAAAGAAAAAAAATTCAAATCCATAAAAGAAACTCATGGAGTGGCATAAACAAAACAATATAGTTCCTATACAAGAAAAAAAAAATATAGTTAGAATATTGAAGACCGATTAAAGAGAAAGAGAAGGGAAAAAAAAAGTCTCCCA
>Ga0315913_1003770_pt1 | contig 18208 bp, 6 predicted proteins | sample MpolsnodulesMG_FD_207736 | JGI IMG/M metagenome (GOLD analysis project Ga0315913, IMG submission 207736) | Medicago polymorpha root nodule microbial communities from Los Angeles, California, United States - small nodules | ecosystem: Host-associated > Plants > Roots > Nodule | place: USA... | reverse complement strand
AAATAATATTTGAACAATCATTTTTTGACAACTTATTAATGGTAAAAAAACGTAATTATTGTGGATTATAGAAAGAAAAAAAATAAGATAAAAGAAATTGGTAATCATGTTTTTTTTTTTAAGGTTGGTAATCATGTTATTGATTATTAGTTTTACCTTCAATATTTTATAATAACGTGTAATTTAAAATTTAATTAATTTCTTAAATATTTTCTTTATTTCATTTTTTCATAAATACTAAACATATAATATTTCAGTTAAGGAACTCCAGCAGTCTTAACTCAAGTCTCAAACAAATTTTCAGAGTGAAGGTAACTTGGAGATCTTATCATAATCAAAGTGGTTCATCAAGATTTTGATAAATTTACCGTGATACCATGTACTTAAATATAACATATCCTTACGTAAAAAAACATATAACATATTTTTCTGCAAGGTAGGGTCAGGGACTCATTTCTTATGATTTCTTGCCAATAACTTTCTTGTTCACCCATTATTACAAGGCTTGGCATAACAATGAAAAAAGAAAAGAAAAGTGAATGATACAAAACTACATAAAGAAATTAACAACTAAAATTGATTATCAATTTCATCTTAATAATGAAAGACATAAACATTATACTCCACAATAGCTTCTAATGCATTTATAGAATGAGTTGAAGCCTGAGCATACCCCCTTGCAAATCTGAACAGCCCACTACCACCCACAACCGGCATCTCTCTCACGGCGGATTCGATCGTATTCCTTCCCAAAACACTGAGATTACTTCCATTATACTTTCCTCGTGTGAAAGCAAAGTTAAGCACCATGAGAAATCCAACTTCACTCTGTGAAGCTGAAGCATAGATTCCTTGTGCTCTTCCCACAACTTCGGAGTTTGACTCCGGACGCGCTGTTAACGGGTCGTCCATCATAACCACCGAGCCAAATCCTGTTGGGGATTTTTCGGTGGTTGGAGATGAGGCGACCCGGACAGCGGTTTGGTTTTTTCCACCGATTATATCGTGGAAGTAGAAGCGGATGTGGCTTAGTTTTTGAGGTTTGTGGAGTCCTAGGGTTGTTGGGGAAATGGTTTGTATGAAAGAATGGGGTTTTGCTGTGGCAATGGTGGTAATGAAGAGGAAGGAGATGAGGGATAAGAGAAAGGAATTTGAGAAGAAAAGTTTGGCCATGGTGATTGAGGTGTGTGGCTTGAGGAGTCACATAGGTCCACTATGTGAAATATTAGAATTTCTCATATATTATGGACACGGATAGAATAGGGTTCGAAAAGTGAAATATCTTTTGCCAAATTGGTGGAGTCACTACTTTATTCCATTATTCATATTTAATACTATTTTGTTCGTTTTACTTTATAGGTGTCCCTTTAAATTTTGTTTTTGGTGGTATCCCTTTAAATTATTTAACACCGAGTTTGACATAGTCTTACAAAATTATTATCAATGAGTGAATATTAATCATTGTCACACACCATGACTTTTTATTGATCTAAATTTCTTTTATAAATAGGACGGAAGAAGTATATGAATATGTGTGTGTGGTAGAAATGATAAAGTGGTCTCCACTATTGTTTTAGAACATACCGTTGAGGTTGGTAGTGTTGTGAGACACTTATTATAAGAAATTTGTTCTTCTTCAAATGGTGTCGTACTTAAATATATTGAGAACAAAAGAAATTTGTGGACATTAGGGAATAACGTCTATGGGTGGAAACATGTCAGGCCGTTCGATAGAGATCTATGGTCTAACCTATTTAGAGCCTAACTCGACCCAGCTCGTATATTAACTAGGTCAGACTCAAGTTTTTTATAAAGTCTATTTAATTAAACAGGTCAAGCTAAGGCTTACTAAAAAAACCTATTAAGCTTGTCAGGCCGGCCTATTAAGCTTTTTATATATAATATATCTTCCATTGTTGATATTGTTGAAGTTTTTTTTCTTCATAAACTCAAGCTTCATATGATTGGTTATTTAGTAGCAGATAATAATTTGTGTGATTAGACATTCGTAAGATTTCATTATTTAGTAGCATACATATTCATGTGGTTTAGGTTTTCATAACTTTTGGCCTATTTAGTAGTAAGCTTACATGTGTTGTTAAACCTTAGTGTAAAATACGCTTTTAAATAGACTTTCAGGTTTCATCAGACTTTTAAAAAGGTCATATCAGACCTCGAAAATGAACTTATGACGGATAATAGGTTAAGCTCAGACCTATAATTTTTTAAGTAGGCCGGGCTTAGACCTTATAAAGCCTGATTTGACCTAACTCATTTCTACCTCTAATAACGACTAAAGAAAATGGGTAAAATGTATACCTTGATTGTTTTTCAGTCTAGTGGAGTGGAAATTATTCTATTGGTTCAAGCTCAAAGATGAAGCTTCTCGAAAGTTTTATTTTCAACAAATTTCAGTATATAAATCTATGGTAATTACTTTTCTCAATAGTATGCTCTTTGATTCCTCTCAAGCGTCTTATGGTTTATTCTCAAAATATTTGTTTGGATTTTATAATTCGAACATGATTCGAATTATATAATTTAAAATATGTTTATATATGAACAACAATCATAACATCCTCTAATATAATAGTTGTAAATTTTGTTGGTAAAAATAACAAAAAAAAAATAAAGTAGAGTAAATTACACTTCCCTCCTCTTAAAGATGCTTGAATTACACTCTCCTCTCCTCTTATGTTAAAATATAAACTCCCCTCCTTTGAAAAGTAAAATTTACACTCCCCTCCCCTATAAGATGCTCGAATTACAACCTCCTCTCTTAATAATTAAATTTGGACTACACTTTAATCTATTTTAACATAAATAAATATTTGTATAATTTATATTAATTTTGAATCACTATTTAAAAAATATAAATTCGTTTCTTTATAATCTAAATGTCAATAACAATTAAATTTAAATATTTTGTTATTAATTTTATAATTTAGAGTATAAAATTCACTTTTAATAACCATACTTAATCGACTTTAGTAATTTTTCACATATTTTAATTTTATTTTGGGTTGTTTCATATTTTATAATAGGGTTTAAAACTATATGTTAATGAAATTGTGAATAAAAAATAGATAAAGATATGTATTCAAAATTTGATTATATTAAAATGAACCCGCAGTGATATTTTTCTTTTAAGTGTGTTAGATTTTTTTTGTTGTTAGATTATTAAAATAATAATAATAATAATTGAGGGACTAAAGCGTAGATTTTAACATAAAAGGGGAGGGGAATGTAATTCAAACTTCTCTCAAGGGAGGGGACTGAAATATTTTCTAATATGTTTTGAATAAGAAAGGAGAGAAGTGTATATTTTAACATAAGAAAGGAGGGGAGTGTAATTCAAGCATCTTTGAGGGGAGTGTAATTTACTCAATAAAGTAACAAATGATAAAACTTGCTAAATAAAATCAAAAAATATATCATAAACGATATTTAAATTCTAACTTATTAATGTCAAGATAAAAGTGCACATTCAGATCCAGCACAAAGAAAAACAATGGAAAGGGAGAAATTGTTAATCTTTTAAGTTCTACAAACAAAAATAATTAAGAAAGATTACGAGAGATCGTTGATCTTTATTTCCATCGGTGAATTCACGGAAACTAAACCCATAATAAGTTCTACAAACAGAAACAATTAAGAAACAATTAAAAATAAATAAGTACAAATCCACAGCTCTCCTCTTCAATCTCATTTAGTCTTACAAATTACTCATGGGAGTTGCAGGAAAGAGAGAGAGATTCATTGCAAAAAAATAAATAAGGCTAAAAGTTAATTTTACAGTCTAGTTTTATTAAAAAAATTAATTTTAATGTGAGTAAATTGTCAGTTTAGTCCCTGACTCTGCACCTCGCTGTCACATAAGTTCCTAACTCAGGATTAAATACAAAGAAGTCCCTGACTCTGCACTTCCGTTATCACTTTAGTCTCTGACGTTAAATAATTCTGTTAAGTGTGTCACAGGGATTAAAGTGAAAGTAGAAAATGGTCACTTTAGTCCCTGAATCAAAAATCAATATTCCCAACTTGAATCTCAAATCCCTAAATCCCTAAATGTCATCCCTAAATCCCTTAAATTGAAAATCTCAAATCCCTAATTTATTATCTTATTTGACAATATTAATATTATTTTTTTTGTTTTTGTCAAAATATAGCGTTCTTTTATTTAAAATTAAAAAATAGAGATTAATAATATCAGCATTATTTTTTTTGTTACACTAATTGGTAGGTTGTTTAATATTATGGACAAAGTTTTACCGTTAAGCATAAAAAAAAATACATAAAACTTTCAATACAATTTATAGAATATACAATATTCAATATATTTGAAGAAAAAAAAAGTCTACAATGTTTAGAAAAAAGTCACATATTATTGTATATTTTTTTTAGGGATGACATTTAGTAATTTGAGATTTAGTTAGAGATTTGAGATTCAAGTTGGGGATATTGATTTTTGGTTTAGGGACTAAAGTGACTATTTTCTACTTTCACTTTAGTCCCTGTGACACACTAAGCAGAATTATTTAACGTCAACGACTAAAATGATAACGGAAGTGCAGAGTCATGGACTTCTTTGTATTTAATCCTGAGTCAGGGACCTGTGTGACATCAAGGTGCAGAGTCAGGGACTAAAGTGACCATTTGCTCTTTTAATGTTAAGGGTGTGTTTGTTTCAAGTTTACCAAATTTATTCCTAGGAATAACATTCCTTGGAATATAAAGATGAGAATTTTATTATATTTCAAGGTATTTAGGAAAAATATGTTTGGTTAACTCTATAATATTCCTGTGAACCATAAAAATAGGGATTATAATAGGTAACTATTTATGAATTTATTCTCATCTCCATGAGAACTTTATTCTCACCCTTTTCCTTGGGAAATTTTTTCTATTCCCAGAAACATTTTATACCTGGGAATAAAATTTAGTAAACTTGTAACAAACATAGGCATATATATTCCTATAATTTTATTCTCGGAAATCAACAAATATAACTTGAAACAAGCACACACTAAGTAAATCAAAGTATAAAACCGACTTATAATTTATGATCAGATCATATCTCAACCGGTGTTAGAGAGTACACTCAACTTTTAAGGCTAAGAGTACACCGGAAGAATAACTCTCTTTTTTTTGTTGAAAGGGTTTAAAAGAAGAATTACAGTCTCCTGAGAAGTCACTTGGTTAAGAGTTTCTCTTCAACCTCGAAAAACTCGGTTTGAGATCCGCACCCGAAGTTTTAAAGAAGAGCTTATATTATATAATATCCACCGTAAATATTAGTTCAAGATAAAAAAAAAAAGATGAAAGGCAGATATTGATGGAGACGCAACGAGAGTTCTGTGTTCCAAATGGAATGCATTCTCGCACCCACTTTGTATTTCTGTATCCAGTCTCTTTGATTAATCTCTACAGAACAAATTCTACTAGCTTCTACCTTGTCCCCTTCTAAAATAGCTGCAAGGGTTTCAAAAATGAAAATGAAAATGTATAAGATGTAGAAGTATGATAAATAATATATAAAAACTATAATAATGATGCTTATATCACACTATGGATATACCTGATGCAACAAGGACAAGAAGAAACAAATGTGTAAAAGAAAGCTTAGTCATGATCTTAAGAAAACTATAGTATATATTGGTTTATGAAATTGTGATCTTGGTGAAATGAAATGAAATAAGAGGGTAGACAGTGCTAGAAATGGAATCATAAAATGTTATTAGAACTTGCTTAAACTTGTCATCATTGACCAAGATCACTATTTTATTTTATTTTTTTTAATAATTTGGAATTGCACTTTGTTTTTGTCAACTCAAATGACACTCTTTTTTAACAATTAGAGATATGAAGTGTCCACTTTCATCGTACCATCGCAGTCAAGATCAAAATTCTAAAATTACCAATGTTCAAATAAGAATTGGATTGTCATTCAAATATGATAATAACATGGATATGATTTCTCAAATAAAGAAAAAGTCCAATCAATAAAGTAATCGTGTAGCAATCTTGTTCTTAATCCACAATGCAGGAGTTCTCAAGAAAAGGGAGAAGGTCGTATGAAACTTTTTGTTCTAAACTCCAAAAGAATATCTCCCAATCAACAAAATCATATCACAATGGCTTTTTCTAAAAGGATGAATTGAACCAACATCTAAGGATTCAACAAAGGAAAAAAAAAATCTCTTGTCAACATCAAGTATCCTCAACATTACTATGATGATAAATAAATGAGAATATGGAGAAATTACAAAATACATGAAGGTGTTCTCATCATTAAACCCTAAGTGATAAAAGTCATTAAATGAGGTACACTCTGACCCAAAACTTATAATATTTGCATTATAATAATTTTGAATATTGTTATGCAATATCATTGATTAATTAATTGGTTGTCTTGAAATTCATAATGCATACTAAATCTTTTTATGCAAGTATATGACTTTAAACCTTAAATGGATGCACCATTTCCTTTGTCATAACTTGAATATGTATATGTATGATTTCATACTTACCTGAAATCTATTTTGTAAAACTTCTGATTTAGATATATCTCATATTGATGTTCAATCAATAAAATGTGTGGTTATTGATTACAATAAATTCATGATGTTTTAGACTTAAAAAAATTGTTTAGAATGCTTTCAAAATATACAAGTCTTCTCAAAAGTTTTTTTTTCTCTAAGGATTATTTTGATAAACACAATTTTATGCAAAAGATTGAGTCATATAACTCACAATGATCAATTTTAAAGGATAAATGAATTAATAGTTAATTCATATTTTTATGATCTTGTGGAAAATATGTAAAGTGTGTATTTGGTTACATTATTGGTTAATATGTTATATATGCAAATCATGTTGTGTGCTTTAGGAAATATTATTCTTATTGATCAATAAATATTTTTGGAGTTAATCTCTTAATTATGTTTCATGGTAGACAAAATCTTTTGAACAAAAGATGTGGAAAAAAACTCATGATATTTATAATTAAATACATACTTGGATTATAGTGAACTTTTCATGAGAAATGTTATTTTTATAAGTCTTTTCATGTGCACTTATCTCAATACAAAATTTTGGATGAATCCAAATTGGTTTGCATATCTTCATTAGCCTACTTTGCTTGATGCCTAAGTATATTTTTCTAAAATTTGGCTTTTCATAAATTGATATTTTAATATGATGTATGTAAAGGATCATCCTTCAACATGATTTAAATGAATATCCTATTTTAGGATTTATTTTTGAAGGATTTTAATAAGAGGAAAACTATATATTCATGAAAATATTTTATATTAATTTGCCATAATAAACAAAATTTGTCTAAGAAGAATAATACTTGCATATTATGATATTTGATTTATTCTTAGAATGAAAATGTTGTGTTGAATATTGATGAATGATCATCTTGTCGCAATTACATGTTAGTAAAAAAAGTGAGATGCAATCTTGTTGCATAATGTTTTTATGAAAAATAATTTTAAAATTTTAAAATATACTTTAAACATGATATAGAAACACTCAAGAAGTCTCACACACACTTTCAAGTGAAAGTAAGCTTAAACATATATTATTTTTTATTAATATATATGTTTGCATAAAGATTGTGAAAACATAAAAATCACTTTATAGTTGATTTTTGGTGTGCTTATGAGAAAATCTTCCTAAAAAGAATGATCCTACAAGTATTTTAAGAACTAAAACTTTGAAAAATTAACATATATTCTCAACATGATAATATTTTGAAAAGAGAGGAGTTTTATTAACATGAAGTTAATTTACTCTAATTTTGTACCTTCCGCATTCACGTCACTTTCTCTTTATTCTGAAAATGATTGGACAATTTTTTCAAATGATATTTAATGATTCAAATGGATACAACATAACCTTGTCCATCATTTTACTATTTGGAACATGGTTTTGTTTTAAAGTAAAATAATGTCTCAAATCATATAATTGATGATATTCATCTCAGAAATTTGAGAGGCAGTTATTTTAAATTTGAGAATATTTTTCCTGATACTTTCATTGACATTAAGGTCAAAGTTTTTAAAATTTAAGAGTATAGAGCATCAATGACTAGAATTTCAAAAAAAAAATTTGAATCTTGCACGTGGTTAAGTTATATTGTTTTTGTTATCATTAATCATATTTTGATTGCAATATTAGTTAGAATAATTATGTTCATCATACATGATATGTACGTTAATGTTTAAAATACAAACTTGATGATTTTGATATGTAAAGGACTCTCAAATTGCATGGTTTTTATGTGCAGTGTATTCTTATTCTTTCTACCTTCAGATATGTAACCGGTGGAGAAGCAAAGGACAAGGAAGTTCATTTTACTCCATATTTGACTTTTGTCAAAAGAAGAAAAATAATTGTAAGCCCTATCAAACCCGCTCCAAGATCGAACCATCTCTTATTTCTCAATGAAGCTCCTCTACTAAAATATTAAAGGAATTGACAACTTTGAATCTTGGATTGCTCTTAATAAATTTTGGTTAACTCATTATTCTAACTTAATGTTTATTGTTGAACCGATAATCGTAGCGGGGTGTTCTTGGGTAATTTTTGTTGAGATAAAATCCAAAAATCTCTAATTGATGTTTTAATGATAACAAATCTTATGAAGTAAATTGATAAGTTTTATGAATGTTGATCTATTGATTTTTATACTTGAACTTTTGTTGAAATGATAAGATTCAAAGAGGTGGGCAAACTAGAATCCACTTACATCAACAAGTGGATTAGATTTACTCAACAATGAAAGAATTAAAGTAGCTTCAGAGTGTTACCACATTAGTATCACAAGCTTCATGAAGATGTTAAAAGACTGTTGTTTTAACCAATAGAGGATTAATTAAATGTTCAAGCAAAAGCATGAACTTCATGATTAATGGAGTATTTCACACTACCACAAGGTTAGCGAAAAGTATTTAAATTTCAAGAAAGAATGTGAGGTTCACTGTTGAAGAATCATGAAAGAATAATTTGCATCACATTCTATACAAAACCATGATTGAAGTTTTTGCGACAACTCACGTCGAGTTTTGTATTACATTATTTGAGGATTTATTACTACAATCAACGCCAAAAAGATTTATGAATATTTTTCTGAAGGTTTTAAAATATACTCAAAGTGCCATCCTACTAGAGTCTCTCAAAGATATTCAACGAACAAAACATATCGTATTAAAATACCAAGAAAAATTATGGAAAATAGTACAACAACAAAAAATTTCAAGATTGTTTGATCAACAAAGAAAATGTGCATACACCATAATGATCATATTCATTGCACTCAAAAGTATTCATATCAGTTCAACAAAGTGATAAGAATCAACTTTGAAGAATAAATAATTTAAAATGATTTATTTACTAAGTTACTTGTGATGAAAATGTCTGGATAATGATCAAAATATTTTTATTATCAAAGAATATTCCATAACATGATCCAAGGAGTTGTAACATTTTTCAAGATTAGTTTTGGATCAAAAGGAATTAAACAACTCACCTTTAGATTGAATAAAATGGATTCACATCCAGTTTAAGAATTATCTCAAAATTAAGAGATTGATCTCAAGTAACATGGTCTTACTACAATAAAGCAAGTACATATAAAATTATTCTTTGCATGATCTAGATGTGTGGAACTTGTTTTCTACAACATATTTGAACAAAGAATATGAAGACAACACATGAGAGGATAGGAAAAGTGGTCCTACATGTTTATGGAAGCTTTTATGACAATATCTCACTTTTGTCACATCACTACAAGACAAAATGTACTTTTACTATTTTCAAAGTGACTTACTTTGCGCCCAAGTTTCTAAAACCACCAAGAAACCTCCCAACAATGAGTTGTATACACCCAAGATATAATGTGGTTTTACAAAAGTAAGAGACAAATATATCAGCTTCAAGATGAGATCGATCTTATCTAGCAGAAACCAATTTGAGCATATTTCTACATATATCTTGTGCTATAAGTATGACAAGGAGGATACTATTATTTTAATGAAATCATGAAGACATTTCCTTCTTTAAATACAAGGCTCTAACAAGAAAGAAAGCACAAGGGTTATAGCTAAAACTTATCAATCACTTTTTTCTCTACAAGTCTCAAAACTCTTCTTTCATCACTCACACTCAAGTTCTTATAATTGTTATAAGTGAATCATTGAGTGAATTGAGTTGATTTTACTTTGATTTTCAACTATATTTGAGTTTCTAGACCACTTTTCAACATAACCCATTTTTTGTGGAAGCATATTTACCTCTTCATATCAAACACACTTCATCCCATAACACTATTGTGGATCAATATGTTGAGTGTGTTTTTTATATCAAACTCTTTTATCTTGAGTTGTGAAAGGTCCCACAAATCCCTATCATATTCTTGTAACTTCCTTATGACTTTCTTTTAAGCGGTATTAAGCGAATCGCTGTAAAGCCCGTTGAGGCAACATGAATGAAAAGTGTAGGATAAAATTTTAAAAGGGTCACAATTCAACCCCCATTCTTGTGACTATTTATTTTACTTCATTTTTGCATCCAATATGGGAACCTATTATGTTTTTTACTCTGAGTTGCAGGCGTTCATGTTTGCATATTTTCAGAGAGGGTAATGGTTGTGTAGATAAGCTTGCTAATCAAGGACATTCAATTCATGGCACATCCAATTTGTTAAGGAGGATTTTTTAAGGACCAATTTAGTTTTCCTAATTATTGCTTTTGACAGCTCTTTTGTTTTTTTGCTTTTGCTTTATTTTGGCCATTTCTTTTGAGGGTTTTGGTTTGAACCCCCTTGTACATATTTTTCCCTTTTCGATTTATATATTGACATGTCCAAGTATAGAGATGAGGATGATTTGGTTGTGGTTAGGGCTGGAAATGAGTCGAGTTGAGTCAAACTCGTCTGAGCTCGACTCGACTTGATAAGAATTGGTTCGGCTCGAAACTTGACTCGATTTCGATATGAACCTTATGTTAAGCTCGAGTTCGGTTCGTTTAAAGTTCACGAACAGTTCGACTCGACTCGTTAGGTTCAGCTCGTCAAATCAAATAACTAAAATGCCCTTTTTTTTTCTTAAAACATTTTGATAGGCATTTTGAGCTTTCAATTTTTTAAAAATGTATAATATTAAAATAGCACAAATTATAACACACAATTTTGTGCCGACTACAAAAACAACAAATCATAAACTTTGTACTCAAAGGTAAAATAGCGTTTTACAGGTAAAATACCACGCTACTGCTGAATGTTGGTATAATGAAGTTATGTCTTTTTTAAATAGATAATCTCAGCTCTGTTGTATTAAACCCACCGATGTAGGACTATTTTAACTTCTGTGAAGCATATTGACAATGCATATGTTGTTAACTTTCAATGTGGAACTTTTTTCAACATCTTTTTATTATTAAATAAGACTACTCTTATTTTATTATTGTTAGTTGTTGGGCATATTTCTTTTTTAAGTTGGCATGTAATTTATTATTTAATATATACACACACATATTATCGAGGCAGCTCATGAACCAATCGAGTCGAACTACGTATAGCTCAAGTCCGGCTCACTTATTTAACGAACATAATTTTCAGCTCAAGTTCAACTCATTTGGTTCATGAACCAAGCTCAACGAGTTAATTGTCGAGTCGAATTTCGAACTATATTTGAGTTGGTTCGGTTCATTGCCAGCCCTAGTTGTGGTGCTCATGCTGCAGTGAACCGGTATGGCGGAGGAGGAACTATAGTGTCGTGGAAGCTTGCTCTTCAGCGGTGGACGGAGGGACCTGTAAACAGACACCTGCTCCGACGCTCCAGTTAGTATATGAGAGAGAGAGAGAGAGGGAGAAATAAAAATAGAAGCGTGTAAGGGGTGAATAATGAGATCGTACTTAGGTGTGGAAATCGTGATGCGCTTATATAGGCGAGTTGGTTGTAATCGTTTCCATGAAAACTAGTGTGTGTTACGAAAGATGGTTAGAGATCGAGTAAACGAAGATGTCCATCTTACGAGAGTGTTTCCACGTGGTTAGTTTTATCTGTTATTGGATCTTTGTATATGGACAGTTGTGTGGTCAAGATCTGAAACAGTTGTCCCTAAAGCCCTTTTTGTCATTATGATGTAAGGACCTTGTTTTAGGTTTCACAGTAATTAGTCGACCTTGATATTCAAAAGATGTTTTTATTCGATATTACTTTATGAAGACAGAAGTCGAGGAACACTTGAACGGAGTTGAAGAGTACTAAGTGGAGGAAGGTGCAACATTTATTGCTTGTAGAATTGAAGTGAACCATTTTTTTTAGAAATTTTGATGCATGTCACACTAACCCATGGATTAAGGTGACAAGCTTAATGATGCTTGAGCATGGTTACATTTTTAAAGTGTAATATGAGGCATTATGCCTTGCTTTTTTTCCTTTCAGTGAATCAAAATTGTTTATCAAAGCCTCAATTAGTTGTTTATATAAGCGGGAGTTTGGAAAACTTAAAAGGTTTTACACCCCTGCAATTATCTTTTGTCTTTGTTGTCCCCATTAGATTTCATTTTGTTGCTTTCAGAGTAGACCAACGTGTTTATGTCAAAAAGGTACTTTCTCTTTCTCTAACCCTTTGTAGTTTATGTTTGTTTTCTATTTTAGGTAGATAGATTAGGTTATTACTACCCATTGTTAAAAACAAATCATTCTTAAAAGTAAATTTATTGCTTACATTAATTTTGTTGTCCTTTTAAATAAGAAAATCTTAGAAGATATTATAGTCTAGTTGCCTATTTGAAGACATTGTATCTCTAGCTTTTCTGCCCAGAGTTTTCTACTGCAAGGCAAGTGGCATAAGGACTATAAAATATAGTCTCATGTTTTCCATTCTAGAAACTATAAATCATTGACACAAATCATTTCCTACTGTCCGTAGTTTCCTACTATCCATTATTAAAAACAAATCATTTTTAAAAGTAAATGTATTGCTTACATGAACTTTTATGTTCGCCATTTAGCAGATATGTAGTTAAGGGCTCAATATAAGTCAAACACTGCAAAACTGAATTTAGAAAATAAGTGTTTCCAACATTCCATAGTCTAGCACCCTGAAAATTTTCAATAAAATCTACATTTTTAACAACTAAACTAAACAAAATATCAATTCCAATTTAAGACAATATAAAAAAACTCACTATTTCGACGTGAAAATCATTGCAAAAGTCTTTGAAAGGTTGTTTCGTAGGAGTTTCGGTATCAACAAATAAAGTTTATGCCATTTTTTTTTACTTTTGAAATAGTTTCTGTCATTGTTATTGAAGACGCATAAAATTGAGGTTTGAGATATGAAAGGTGTATTTATTAGAGTAGAGATTGAGAGAAACAAAAAGGTTGAGAGAGGCGAATGTTCAAGAGAAACAAGAAGGTTGACAGGCGAGTGTTTACGTGAGTGTTGTAAGTAGAAATCTTACAGATCGATATTGAAACCAAAGAGGGTGTTATCACCCTTTATAGGTTGAGAGGCAAGCGGGTGTTGTAAGTGGAAATCTAGAATATAAAATATTAAAAGCAAATCATTGTAGTAACGCCTCACTGAATCGCAATATTCATGTTCTCAACTTAAATACACACCAAGTCTAAGCACTTGTTTGGCTCTAAATGCTTTACAAATATGAAATATAGTAACAAGAAGTAAACTTCATGACGTGGTTGCATATCAAAGACATTGAGTTGACTCTCGATCTTCACGCCACTTAAACAAAATAATTTATAGTATAGTGTAGTGTAGTATTCGCTAACAGCTAATTTGAACAAGAAACTTCCTATCCTCAATTTTTAGCAACACGATAGGATAGAGTCACAACAAACATTTATCATGTTACGTGTCTGATGTACACATAATAAAGAAATGAAATAATATTAATTTATAAACTATTCTAAATTTAAAGTTAACTGTCAAATTGTTCCTTGACAAGTTGTTACTGTCCATAACACGACAACTAGATTTGAACTATAATGTTGTTAGTACAATTAGGTCCACACAAAATAGTTATCACAAATGAGCGGTGATTACTAATTACAATGTAGCGAATGACATTAAACAAGTTAAGAAAAACCAATCAAATTAGCACAATATTTTAATTTAGTTGTCCTTTTAAATAAGAAAATCTTGGAAGATATTATAGTCTAGTTGTCTATTTGAAGACATTATATCTCTAACTTTCCTGCCCAGAGTTTCCTACTGCAAGGTTAATGGCATAAAAACTATAAAATATAGCCTCATGTTTTCCATACCAAGAACTATAAATCATTGACACAAATCATTTCTGTAGTTTCCTACAACTCATTGTTAAAAACAAATCATTTTTAAAGGTAAATGCATTGCTTACATTAACTTTTATGTTCGCCATTTAGCAGATATGTAGCTAAGGGCTCAATATACTTCGAACACTGCAAAACTGAATTTAGAAAACAAGTGTTTCTAACATTCCATAGTCTAGCACTTTGAAAATTTTCAATAAAATCTATAATTTTAACAACTAAACTAAAAAAAACATCAATTCCAATTTAAGACGATAAAAAAAACTCACTATTTCGACGTGAAAATTATTCGAAAAGTCTTTGAATGGTTGTTTCGTAGCAGTTTCGGTTTCGACAAATAAAGTTTCTGCAATTTTTTTTCCTTTTGAAATAGTTTCTGTCATTGTTATTGAAGACACATAAAATTGAGGTTTGAGATATGACAGATATATATATTCGAGTAGAGATATAGAAAAACAAGAAGGTTGAGAGAGGCGAGTGTTCAAGAGAAACAAGAAGGTTGACAGGCGAGTGTGTACGTGGGTGCTGTAATTAGAAATCTTACAAATCTATATTGAAACCAAAAAATGGGATATCACCCTCTAGGTTGAGAGGCCAGCGGGTGTTGTAAGCAGAAATCTAGAATATAAAATATTAAAAGCAAATCATTGCAATAAAGCCTCACTCAATCGCAATATTCATGTTCTCAACTTAAATACACACCAAGTTTAACACCTTGTTTGGCTCTAAATACTTTACACATATAATATATACTATCAAGAAGTAAACTTCGTGACGTGGTTGCATATCAAAGACATTGGTTGACTCCCGATCTTCACGCCACTTAAACAAAACAATTTATGGTATAGTATAGTGTAGTATACGCTAACTGCTAATTGGGACAAGAAACATCCTGCCCTCGATTTTTAGCGAGATGAAAGGATAGAGAAACAAAAACATTTATCCTATTACGTGTTTGATGCACACGTAATAACAAATGAAATAATATTAATTTATAGAGTATTCATAATTTAAAGTTGATTGTCTAATTATTTATTACAAGTTGTTACTGTCCATAGCATGACAACAAGATTTGAACTATAATACTCTTATTACAATTAGGTCCACAAAAAATAGTTATCACAAATGAGTGCTGATTACTAATTACAATGTAGCGAATGACATTAAACAAGTTAAGAAAAACCAATGAAATTAGAACAATATTTTAATTTTGTTGTCCTATTAATTAAGAAAATCTTGGAAGATATTATAGCCTAGTTCTCTTTTTGAAGACATTATATCTCTAACTTTTCTGCCCAGAGTTTCCTACTCCAAGGGTAATGACATAAGGACTATAAAATATAGCCTCATGGTTTCCATACCAGGAATTATAAATCATTTACACAAATCATTTCCTACTGCCCGTAGTTTCCTAAAACCAATTGTTAAAAACAAATCATTGTTAAAATTAAATGTATTGCTTACATGAACTTTTATGTTCGTCATTTAGCCGATATGTAGCTAAGGGCTAAATATACGTCAAACACTGCAAAATTGAATTTAGAAAACAAGTGTTTACAACATTCCATAGTCTAGCACTCTGAAAATTTTCAATAAAATCCACATTTTTAACAACTAAACTAAAAAAACATCAATTCCAATTTAAGACGATAAAAAAAAACTCGTCATTTCAACGTAAAAGTCATTCGAAAAGTCTTTGAATGGTTGTTTCGTAGTAGTTTCGGCTTCGACGAATAAAGTTTCTGCCATTTTTTTCCTTTTCAAATAGTTTCTGCCATTGTTATTAAAGACACATAAAATTGAGGTTTGAGAGATGAAAGGTATATATTAGAGTAGAGATTGAGAGAAACAAGAAGGTTGAGAGAGGCGAGTGTTCAAGAGAAACAAGAAGGTTGACGGACATGTGTTTACGTGGGTGTTGTAAGTAGAAATCTTACAGATCTATACTGAAACCAAAGAGGGTGATATCACCTTGTAGGTTGAGAGACAAGTGGGTGTTGTAAGCGGAAATCTTGAATATAGAATATTAAAAACAAATCATTGCAATAAAGCCTCACTGAATCGCACAACTCATGTTCTCAACTTAAATACACATCAAGTCTAAGAACTTGTTTGCCTCTAAATGCTTTACACATATGATATATACTATAAAGAAGTAAACTTCGAGGGTGTTTGTTTCCAAAGAAAGAGGGAGGATTGATAGCACAAAGGAAAGAAAGTTTATTGGTAAGTGAGCTTCTATGGTTCGGTTCACTTGATAGAGAGGAAAGAAAGTTTTAATTTAGTGGGCCCCATGTCCAAAACTTTTTCACCCAGGATTGAGAAGAAAGTTGAAAGAAGACATCCAATTGAACAAAATGACCAAATAACCCTTCCATTTTGATGCATATATATGTGCATCACGTCAAGTGCTTTGTTTTGTTTATTCAAATTAATTTGCTTCAACACCACATGGATTTATGCATGTCTCTATTCTAATTTATTCTAATTTATTTTTATTTCATATATATACCTTTTATTTTGCACTTTTATTTGTTTTATTTAGAAATATATAGTCACTTGTTATATTACATATTATTTCATTTATATGCGAGGCTATATATGTCATTTTAGTAAATACACATCTTTCTTTCCTTTCACTTTCCTATTACTTTCATCCATACCAAGCAACTAAATAATCATCTCACTTTCCATTTATTTTCTATCCACTTTCATTCCTTGAACATTCTTTCCTTTCACTTTCATTCCTTTCTTCATCCAAACAAAGCCTTCATGACGTGGTTGCATATCAAAGACATTGAGTTGACTCCCGATCTTCACACCACTTAAACAAATCAATTTATAGTATTGTATAGTGTAGTATACGCTAACAGCTAATTGGGACAAGAAACTTTCTATCCTCGATTTTTAGTGACATGATAAGATAGAGAAACAACAAATATTTATCCTATTACGTGTTTGATGCACACATAATAACAAATGAAATAATATTAATTTATAGAGTATTCAAAATTTAAAGTTAACTGTCTAATTATTTCTTGACAAGTTGTTACTGTCCATAGCACACCAACTAGATTTGAACTATAATACTGTTATTACAATTAGGTTTACACAAAATAGTCATCAGAAATGAGTGGTGTTACTAATTACAATGTAGCGAATCTTATTAAACAACTAAGAAAAACCAATCAAATTAGCACAATGTTTTAATTTTGTTGTCATTTTCAATAAGAAAATTTTGGAAGATATTATAGTCTAGTTGTCTATTTAAAGACATTATATCTCTAACTTTTCCTTTTAGAGTTTCCTACTGCAAGGCTAATGGCATAAGGACTATAAAATATAGCCTCATGCTTTCCATACCAGAAACTATAAATCATTTACACAAATCATTTCCTACAGCCCGTAGTTTTCTACAACCCATTGTTAAAAACAAATCATTATTAAAAGTAAATGTATTGCTTACATGAACTTTTATGTTCGGCACTTAGCAAATATGCAACTAAGGGCTCAATATACATCAAACACTGCAAAAAAACATTAATTCCAATTTAAGACGATAAAAAAAACTCATGCTTCCTCTTTTGGAGGTCACGTAGAAATCAAAGGAACCATATGATGACTTTGTTGAAGCAAAAATCTTTTTGATGAATGTTTTAATGATAACAAACCTCATGGAATAAATGATAAGTTTTATGAATGGTGATCTACTGATGTTTGCACTTGAGTTTTTGTTAAAAGAACAGGAATCACATAAGTGGAGAAGATAGAAGTCACCCACATTGATAAGTGCATTATATCTACTCAACAATGAAAGAATGAGTATATCATCAGTTGAAACAACAAGATCATATCTCCATGAAGATTCATAGCTCAAG
>Ga0315913_1003769_pt1 | contig 18212 bp, 11 predicted proteins | sample MpolsnodulesMG_FD_207736 | JGI IMG/M metagenome (GOLD analysis project Ga0315913, IMG submission 207736) | Medicago polymorpha root nodule microbial communities from Los Angeles, California, United States - small nodules | ecosystem: Host-associated > Plants > Roots > Nodule | place: USA... | reverse complement strand
CAAAATTTCAACATTTTGAATTCATGGGTTGTTCTTTATCCACTTGCATACCACCTGGCCGAAGTGAATTGACTAGTCTTCAAACATTGATTCCATTTCATAGTGTCAGAGCCTAAAAACGTTTGATATTCGACTTATTTGTAACTTCATTCCTTTAACTTATGTGTTGGAGTGGACCTTAAACCTTTCATTGCTTGAAACGATGAGCACTTATGTCAAATAAGTCTTTTATCTCACTAGCTCAGATGCTATGAAATGGCACCACAATTTGAAGACTAGTCAATTTACCTAAACCATGGTATGCAAGTGGATAAAGGACACCCCATAAATTCTAAATGTTTCATTTTAGTGAACTTCCATGCCTTTTCCGGACACTTTCTAAATCTCAAACGTTTATTGAGTAAAAAGTCTTAAATCGTACAATTTGGTGAAAGAGTTTGTGATATTTGTATGAATGAGTTTACCAGTACAAGAAAGAAGTTTGGTGGTTAACATATTCTAAAAGCGGTACACGTAGTTTTTTTAAAAGCGGATATGATAAGTTTTATTGAAGGATCTTCAAAATGCAAATCAAGGTCAAAATGCTATAACAAGAATGTCTTAATATGTCCCCCAAAAAATACCACTGCCATGAATCTAAAAAGAATTGTTAGAGAAACGAGACATGACGAGTTCCCTTATGGACATTCCTTGGTTGCGTTCGGCTGATCTGGAAAAACTTACTTGTTATTAGAAATTGCAGTTGCAAACTCATGCATCATAGTGTTGAAATGTAGTTAGCTAGCCTTATAGTTAGTATATTCCTATTATTTTAAGTTTGTATCGAAAATAATTTGATTGAAACAAATGACAAGTTAATTACAAATGAGTCGACCTTTAACACTTTATTTACTACTGATTAAACTAACTGTTCACATTTCAGCACATGAACTTGAGTTTTTTGAAAAATGTTTGATGTATATTTTATATGACAGTGTTCACCTTAAAAGAAAAAGAGACCAAAGCCATAGATGAAATATATTGTAATGTGATAGAAAAAAAGAAAGATAAAGATTAAATGAGCGTGTGAATGAAATTTAGAGCTATTCATTTCTCATTGTTGGAACACAACATAGAGAAAGGGAGATGGGTATGAGAGAATAACAAGGAAGAAGAAAGAGGAAACATCAATAAGGAGAATATTTCTCCACTATTTATTTTTGCTTATTCGATTCTCTCTCTTTTTCAGACCCTTTTGTTTTGATTTATGCTCATATTTATAATAAAAATCTAGGTTAAGATCTTTGTAGAATGAAAAATATGCCAAAATTGAAAAGTTGGTAGGGTCAAAACCGAAATCGTAGTAAAATTAAGGGCAGTTGGTGCCTACATTATCTAATATGTTTGAAGCACAAGAATAGAAAAAGTAAAAACAAATGAAAAAGAAAAACTGGGATGATACTAAAAATATCAAAATAGTTATTGGGGGCACATGGTTGCACATCCTATTCTTTTTTGTTTTTATTTTATTATTTTTTTCCTCAATTATTTATTTCTTTTGGTACAGCCTCAATTATTTATTATTGTTTATACAATACAGATACATATCAATTTTAATTTTCAAATCCCAGAAAATACCTAGGATTTCAATTTCCCTTAATCAAAGTGGATGGATATATCTAACATGAGTTATTTTATTGAATACAAATATAATATGTTATTTTGCAACTTATGGATGAATTACATTTTGTCCTTTTCCATATTGTCTACCATGTCCTCATTACATTACTTACATTGGATTTGTGCTGAATTTCAACCTAAGTATCAAATGTTAAGACTGTTTGGGAGAATTTATGAAAACAATTTATGACAATATTTATAAGCTTTTTTCAAGTTTTTTTCATAAGTTTTCCAATATAATTTATAAAGACAATTTATAACATATACAAAAACTATTTAATGTTATTTTGTCTTTTGCTATCAAAATAGCTTATGCATAAACACTTATTATGATAAGTGTGTGTGCTATAAGCTCCAATTAAGCTGTCTATCCAACCAGGCCCATATTGGCTTGCAGTGTACGTACTATAGCAAGTTTAGAACTTAAACAACTTCAATTGTCAAAAAAATAAAAAACTAAAACTTCACTAATTTTAGTTCTCATGTATCTACTATAAACTGCACATGGCTTGAAAGACACATGCAAATATAATAATTACAATCCCCAAAACCATTGTTAGTTTATAGTTTTATTTATTGGATCAATAATCACTAAATGAACTATATGTTAGAAATAATCTGCTCAGTTGACAGTATTGGAATGTGGCTGAGAACAAAAACAAACATCAAATATTATCTATGAAGCAATGACACCTACATGGACACTGAACATGACATGAACCTCCTTCGGTTTTATTTTATTCATTCGTGTAGAACCAAAAATAATTTCAGAAAATGAAAGTGATTAAATGTAACCGCATTGTCGGTCCCCAGACACGCTTAGCTTTCGATCTGAAGGCCACGCTGCATAAAAGATTATTTAACATAACATAACATAACAACGCACCTCTATTCCCCATTCTGATTTATCCTCATAACCACAGCTGATGACATGAATAGCCTCCTTCAGAAGAGTTTCTGGAGTAGCACTCTGAGGAACACCACATTTCTCTATCAGCGTTGATTGGCCGAATCTTTTCTTAAGGTCCTCTTGTGACATACGTTTGCTCTCTCATCATCAAATCCATAACCGGAAAAAGTATCCATAACAATTGCTAAAATAAAATACCTAAATCATACTTTAGGAATACTGTACATGCATGATTAGGTTAACACAATTTTAACATGAGATACAACACTCCAAAGAAGCAAGAAAGCAAGCTACATTTCATTTCAGCAATTGAAAATGACAACGTTAAATATGGCAAAAATACTTGTTAAAAAAAATATGGCAAAAATAGTTTGAACTACGGAACTATTATGCAACAAATGCAGGCCTACCTTCTACTCCTTCTTCAATATCCTCCAGATTGAAGATCGGCACAGTTGGATCGACGTGCTTGTTATACTTTTTCTTGTCTGATCCTTTCTTAACTCTTATTTCTACTTCCACCACAGAGTGATGACAGAAACCCAGGCTTTTTATGTTTCAGTTTAAGAGGAAGTTCTTCACCGTATAAAGCCGTCCTATTGAAGACACATACAGTACCGACATAAACTGGACATAGCAAACATGTTTACCGAGTATTAAATTCTTCGTATTCTCTCTGAAAAGTAAAATGATAAAATTTATCGTAAAATTGATTCTAATTTGGAGTTGATATTTAAAGTTTGTGATTCTAAACTTTGTTTTTAGTTTCAAATTTAATGTTCATTTGATTTTTATGAAAATATATTCAACATAAATCATGTTACGTTCTACTAACTTTTTTAACTAAGATTAAAATGTTTATCACACTTTAGATATGCCACGAACAAAGAAAACTACAAATGGTAAAGTTGAAACTATTTTTATGAAGCAAAGCAAGGTAAAGTTGAAACTATTCTTTGATCGAATGGCTTGTGGCACATTATATAGATAACACAAGAATCAAGCTCAAAATTCTGACCAATAATATGCCAACAAATTTTATATGTACATAACAAGTAAATTCAAGAACAAAATCATCAAAGCCAGAAAACAAAAAGAAATGATCCATGGAAAGATCTATTTTCCCAAGTAAACTAAGCACTTGAAAGGACTTCAAATTAGAACAATGGAGATGGTACAATATAAAATGATTCAATAAATGAATATTTAGGCTAGCATGTGATTCTGGAAACTAGAGAAAAACATGAAACACTAAGGAATGACTTCAAACTTTTATGTAAAACCGACCACTACTCTGTCTCAGGAGTGATCACCTAGAAGTATTGTCAGGTATAAAAGCTGAACAAAACATATGGACCGGAATTGCTTTTGATTCCTCCATTATATCTCCTACAACAAATCATGCGCATAATCATAGCAATAACTTTGTTTGATGGTGATAGGATGTATGCTAACCCTTGGTAGAATTTGCAACTTCAAAGGTAAGAAGAAGCAACAGAGCTAGAATCCGGAGATATTTAAAGAAATTCTTTAAATCAAATCCACTTTTCACTAAGCAGAGTTATCATAGGTTGAAACATAATGGAGAGAATCAGTCACCTTAGTTGTGATAATCTTTTCCGCTTCCGATTCTTCTTATACGCAACAACATTTTTCGTGTTACGGTTACCAGAAGGAGTAGCCGAAATTGAAGATCGTTTGCCAATGTTGGTTCTGCGTTTCTTTGAAACCCATTTCAGAGGCATATTGTTTACTACAGTACCAATATCAGTGGAATTATTCAGTTCAACAAGTTTTTGAATTTGATCTAGCATTTGGTGGGTCCAAGCCAATGACAAGTCCAACGCAAATGAATCGTCAACAGGTTTTCTCCATAGATCCATTAAAACCTCTTCAAACGACCGAAAAGACATTGACGATTGACAACCTTGAAGATTTTCACAAATCATGTTTACCTTGATGACATGCTTGCAAAGGTTACCATGCAATGACCAAGAACAATCACAGAATGAAAATTCAGATCCCGGATTCCAAACTATATGTGTTAAGCTGCTGTCTTTCTTGCTTGCCACTTTGGCAAAGAGGCGGTTTTTATCGTCCAAGGTGACAGCAGAGTCGGGAATTTCAAGTGCTCGGTGCCATGACGTAGAAGCAATATAACCTTCTTTCACATTCTGGAAAGAATCACTTTCATCAGCGAAACGATCAAGCCAGTAGCTTGAATGCAACTCAGTTGTTAACTTATGGACTAACCAATCTACTCTTTGCAGCGCTCCGAGATGTGAATCATCAAAAAGTTTGGCTTTCAGTTTAACATGGTAGGCTTCTAATGCTCCAGAGGCTTCCTGGCTTGCCAGTGGCACATTTCTCATTGTTGAAAGCCACATTTCTGCACAACAGAGGAAAGGAAGGGTAAGGACACAGCAAGTTAACATATCAACGACTAATTGACTACACCGAAACTTCTGAAGCAAAATGAAGAAATTTTTTTAGCTACAGTATATGGTGAAACCAGGATATGTAGTTGCTGGCACTGGTGCGATCCAATGCGGATAAAGGAAATTTTTAAAATTCAAGATACAATAAGGCCTTGATACATTAATAAAAAACTTCATAAAAAAAGTTATATTACTATAGGTGGATCACAAGGTGAGGGCTCAATTAAGTCCCTCACCGGTGGAACAGAGAAAATAAACCATCAGATTTGACCAATGATTGAGATTCATTAAAAACAAAAGTAAGAAAATTTACATATTATCACACAATTTTTCTCCTATCATCATCACCAAGAACCCATAAGTGCAAATTAGGCATCGGAAACATCAGGATCATCAATTTTTCTAATTCATCATCATCCATAGAGGAGTTGGAAGATTTTTAGATCCAAACTTCACAAAATTTCGAACTTCACATATTTTTAGATCCATAGATATAACCGTCAACATTTTTTTTTGTTGATCCAATATTATTTTGTTCTTGTATGTTTACCAAATACTACCCCCATGAAAATTCTCCAAAACAAAAGGGACGCATAAATTTTATTTTCCATAAAATGAGAACAAAAACCTTCACCATTATTATTAATATTAACACTAATGTTATTTTTAAATGTCTCATGTTCTAAAGGATGAATAACCACTATCTGAATCTGATTTAATCTTCTTGTGAATTGCTCTCTCTATCATGAAAAATTATCGAACAAGTGATGAAGAATTGATTAGGGTCTGTAAATCAAAAACATCTCAGAGGATTTTGTCTCAAGGACTAGATTGTGCATGAGAAAGGACTAGATTGTGTGTGAGAATGTGTAGGTGATCTTACTTTTATTTTTAATGAATCTGAAACATTGATTAAATCTAATGGTTTATTTTCCCCTGCTCCACCGGTGAGGGACTTAATTGAGCCCTCACCCTAGAATCCACCATTATTATAAAAATGATCATTCCTCATTAATATATTACTATAAAAATGATCACAATTTACAAAAAATACTACTTGTAATCAAAACTAGTTTAAAAGATATATTATTATTTTAAGGGGAAATTACTTTGACCTTCCCTGAGGTCTGTTCAAATGTATCATACCCCCTCTATTTGTTAAAAAGCAATAACCTCCCCTAGACATTAATTATTTTTTATGACACCGTTAAAAATCAAAAGTCTAACCACCGCTTTCACTTTTTGCTCTGCCTAATACTATTACGTTAACAAAATTGAAACATTGTCTCCTTTCTTACTTAAAAGGTTGGAGCCCACAATCTAAAATATTGGGAAGAAATTGCAACAATTTTACATCTGGAGAAAAAAAGGCTGAATACCAAAGGATGAATACAAAAGAATGCAAGTTATGTTGAGCTATCTCACAACCGTTTGTAGGTTTGTGGGAAATGGCAGAGATTTAACTGGAAGAAAGTCCTGTTCACAGAAGCATTGCGTGATTTCCAACGCAGCAGCTCTCATATCCTAGCTTTCACATACAGTGACTATGGGCTGTTCTCACAGAATGCTCGGGATGGGTTATGGATTTGAATGGGTCTTGATGACGGTTTTGCTCTTGATTTAATTTTTAATTTAAATTTGTTTATTCCATGTAAACAGTGTGATAACTTTGAATAAACCTCAGGGGAGGTCAATGTAATTGTCCCTTATTTTTAATCTAACTAAAAAAAATTGTAAACGATGTCTTTTTAACTTTTAAAAACATGAAGTGTACTCGTCTGCAATCCCGTGCATATCGCTAAAAGGTAGAAGAATACGACCTATCATGAGACCCATTGAAGTCATATCTCACGGTATTGTGCTGTATCAGTGATGTATCTCAGTATTTTGTTGTATCAGTGATGTATCTCATTCTTATCCGATAGTTTTTGTGTTTTCAATAAAAAAATAGTTCTGATATTTCTAGGATATGTATCCAAGCATATCCTAGAAGTATCTATATCCGATATTGATAGTCTGATAATTCACCTATTTTCTGTATCCGGGCTATGCATAATATGCCTTAATCCAAACATGTATGTTTTATATGCATGCAAGAGAAAAGTGGAGAAAGATCTAACCAATCTTGGGCACCCAGGACACTCTGAAATATTCTAAGAAATCAGTTTGGTCAATAAAATCCAGCATAAGTTGTTCCAAGGCAAGTGATGTATTTGTGCCTCCCCAAATGCTGTACACAATTGTCCCTAGACGCTTAAAAATCTCGCGCTGAACCTCGATATTATTGCATTTCCTCACAATATTCCTGAGCCATGATCTACGAATACGCCATAGTGAAAATAGGACAGGACAATCAAATATATCACTGTAAAAGCAAACAACGAAAGGCAATTAAAATCAACTATAGAACTTTAAACCAAACGCATTTTAAAGAAATAAAAATCTTGCCTCAAAAGATCAATATCAGCTGCAGCATCGTCAATTAAAAATCCACTGACTTTCCATCCAGGCTCAACACTACGAGCTCGGTCAATTAAAGCTTTAAGCCATTTAGACACATCAGGCTTTGCAAAGCTTCGTGTAATGATCCATGCGACAGGAAGAGCATGTTGTCTTGAATCAAAAACAAGTAGCGTGAACAAGGGATACTGCCAACATGAAAAGATAACCAAGTCGGGTTGATTGAAAATATATTTCAATGTGAATCAGATAATTATGATTCTCTTAGGTCTAGCATAACATAAAAGTCGTGAATGAAAAATAATTACTTTAAGTCTCTTCACACCAAACGATGAGTCTGCAGCAACAACACTACGATGACCAAAACGAACCATTTGTTGCAGCTGCCATTCTGTTTGGATCCCTAAGATGAAAGGGTCTGACTCTGAAGTATCCTGATGAAAAAATACAGATTTTCTATTTCGTTCAACCCACATGCGGATGCTAGCTTGATCATCCAAATCCAGCTCATGAGTAGACCTTTTGATAATCATGCCCAGCTTGTGAACATACTGAGAAGCAAGGCTATTGACTTGTGCATTTGGACCACAATATCGCTCAATCCCTTCGATATGTTTCTCCAAGATATTCTCTTCTGGAATGCCGAGATATATCATGGACATTGTTTGCTGCTGAATTTCATTGCATATATATGGAATCTTTTTGGCACCTGGGCCAATAGCATCTCTATCAAGTGGTCCATGGCAGATAAAACCGGACGTATTAACATGACGCCTCACATTGTATATAATAAGTGCAAGTGATGGACGAGCATAAAGACGTTTGACAACAAAATGACAGGTACAACCCCGCATTGATTGAGGTCTAGCAGCACGATTTCGAGTATTGAGTCGATATCTCCGACTAGGTAGTATCTCTCCACCCTCCCCATAATTTTCTGGGCCAAATGAGCACCAGTACCTTCACACAGAGAACAAAATTCAACATGACTGGGATGATAGGGCCAAAATGATACTCATGAGAGAGATAGAGAACATGATTGTATTCATGAGGTAAAAGCTCATTAGGAGTCATTTTGATTACCAATAGCTAGTAAATTGTTTACATGATTTATCTTATTTATCGAACTCAATTGCACCAACTCCTAACAAATTTCTGACTACTAACAGAATTTTATTCTCCTAACTATTACTATTCTTAACAATGACAACATAACTATTGGAATCCCAACCGTGTGCGTATCAACCTACTAATTCCCTAGTATGCTATGGATTCTAAATTCAGGATAACAAAAGGAAAATGGTTCAAACTTATGATAATTTGTAACCATAGGGAATTTAACAAGGATATAATTTTCTAAAAGGAAAACATGACATCATTTCACAGAACAAAGTTTAACATGATAAGATAAGCATTGGAATCCTGATTGTGCACATGACCACTTAAGCTTCAAGTTATTAGTTTTTTACTCTGCTATTGATTTGAATTGAAACTTCAGACAGCAAAAGGAAAATGGTTTGAACTTACCAACATGGAAAACATTAGGGAACTTACCAACAACAGCAGCAACAACAACAATCAAGCCTTATCCCACTAAACAGGGTCGGCTACATGGATCAAATGCTTCCATAATGTTCTATCATATATCATATCCCTATCAAACCCATTAATCTCTTAATCCTACTTGGTGGGTTCTCTTATAGCTTTTCTAGGCCTTCCTCTGCCACTAGTGATTTGACTACTCTCCATCTGATCTACTTTACTTACTAAAGAACCTACATGTCTTCTCTCTAGGTACCCAAACCACCTAAGCCGATTTAACAAGGATCAAAATTTCTACAAGCGAAACATGAAATCATTTGACACGACCAAACTCTAATGCTCTACCATATACAAACTAAACAAGCAAAAAAAAATCTATAAAATATATTTTTAAAATGTCACAATCTTCTGATCACATAACCAAAAGAGTAAACAAAAAAACAAATATGATAAAAAAGAAAAAACTCGATCATAATAACTTAGAATAAAGGGTAAGAATGAATGCAGAAACTCACTGCCTGTACTCAAGATATTCATCATCCTTATACTCCTTCAAGGTACCAATAGTCCGTTTCCTTCCTCTTTCGATATGAAACCGAGTCGGACACAACACATTCGAACACTCTCCAATTATAAAAGCATCAACTCTATCATAAGGAATAAGGGCAACCTCATCATAATGTTCAGCATTCCCAAACTTAGTCCAAGTCAAGTCAGCAGCAGAAAACTCTTCCTCAGATGGGTCTTGCAAAGGAATATTCCTAACTGATTCAACTATAGCCATCTCCATAAAGGTTCAAACAAAAACCAAACTTTTTCAAATTTCAGAAATTATTGGTGAAGCATTGAACAGAACACCCTGAAATAAAAAATAACATTTAGAAATGACCCTTTTGAGATAAATAGTTAAAGATTTGATTTTGATAAGTTTTATGAGGTTTAAGCAACAAAAGTTAAGTAATTCAATACAAAAATTGTGGAAAAAACACAAAAATTAAAAAATATATAAAACATAAGATCATGAGTGAAAAATGAAGAACATACCCTTTGTGATTGTGTGATTTTGTCGAATTTGCGCTGCAATGAAGGAATTTTTGGTGGTGATGGAAACGACGTGTAGAGTGTTGTCGTTTTGGTGACGGTGAATTACATTTCGTTACTGAGAACTATAGCCGTCAACATGTACAAACTAAAACCCTACTTTGTTTTTTTCTTTTCCTCTTAAAAACCCTTGAGTTTGAGTTTTTACAGTTGAGATTAATTTTTAATCACACATTTTTTAAACATGATTTTGGTCTTTTTTTTGCAAAAAATGTAAGTTTTTTCTTGATCCACAAGTATTTTTTATGGTTTTGTAAAAAAAAGAAGAAGCTATTTTTTGATGATATGTACGATCATTAATGATCTAATAGTGATAGTGATGTGGCACACATGGGTTGGCTAAACTAAATTTCATGTCATTATTTTGTAATTAAATTATTTATTTATGAATAATTTAAAGAATAAAAAATTAGAATAGAAAAAGAAACTTGTTAACAAATAGTTTATGGCATTAGGTAAGGATTCTAAAATAAAAAATTATTTGGTTAAATATTTCATTCTTAAAAAAAAATTAAATATTTTAATTTTTAATGTATTGATTGCACAAATTTTCATATAAAATTACCTTTAAAAAAATCTTAGAAAAGCATTTATGAAACACTTGTTAATATTTTTCATAAATAAATCATAATTTTTTTAAAAATGAGAATAAACCTAACAAAACAGAAACCATAAGAAATATAAACAACATCTTCTTCCATCTCCCCCTCTTCTTTTCCCTTCCATCTGGTTGTCATCCTCACATATCTCTCTAATTAATATAATCATAAAGATTATCAAAAGAAAGGGGAAAAGATCGGGTATTGATGTCATCACAATTTCCAAATCACGTAACATCTTTACCTCATCAACATAGTTCACACTATCTCACAAACATCAACAACGCATAACACATCTTCTTTCTCTATTCTTCATCAGCCACCATCACCACAAACATCACTAACCCACATATTAAAAAAAAATACACCTAAGGACGAGGAGGTGGTTTAAATTGTGTTGACCATTTTAAATCTCTCTCTAAGGTGAGAACTAGATGTAGCAAAAATGTTTATGATAAATATTGATTGTACCTGACCAGAAGGTGATTGCCGATGTGGTGTTAGATGGTAGTTGTGAGCAATTATTTTGGCTGAAAACTGCGGGGTGATGTGTACATGCAGACACTCCGACGTTCAAGTCGGTATTGTGTTTTAGAAGGGGGCTTATGAGAGTAGAGAAAATCCAACATTAGGGACTGTTGCAAGTCCCCTTGTATACTAAAGAGGTGCATGAGCCATTGTAGGGCACACATAAGGCTTCAATGTTTACATATTCGTGGGAATCGTAACCGTCGAGCAAGTTTCATGACAACATGAGGGAGATGTTACTATTTAGGTTTAAATGGGTCTCTGATTTGTTGCAGGCACCCCATTGCAAAGAGGGGTGTGTTGTAAGTAAATAGTCCAGATGTTAGATTTGGGTCATTTTGGATTGGGCCTGTAAAATAAGCCTGAGAGTGTTTGCTCGGTTTAGAACAAATATCATGTGACGTCATTGACATTCTCTTTAATCTCATCTTGTTTTACAGAGAAACATAACAATGGTTCAACATTTTATGATGCCAAGATCAAAAACAATTTATGAACTTTGAAGTCAAAACGAGAATATGTCAAAATATATTCTTTCAAGATATAACACCCTCTTAATCTCTTAATATTTTTCTTCTCCTTTTTCCATCAAACAAAAAGTTAATAAAATATCGAGCAAGGATATTTGTATAAAATAATTTAGTGAATTATTTTGGACAACTCTCTCATACTCACATTATGTTCTTACTTTTTACTTTTTTTGTGTATGAGGCAGCTTCCAGTCAAGTTATTAACTTACCCAAATCGTAGATATATTGTAGTAGGAATGTTTCTGATACCAGGAAGGCGTCCATCACCAATATCATGGTTGTTCAATATGTGCTTAGTACAGGGGAATATTTGGGTTTTTCATGTATGATAGGTTGTGATAGAGCATTGACTTTCTCGTATATTAAGGATCACGTTTGGAAAATAATAAATTCTTGGAGAATGTCTATCTGAAGCCGGTCCTGAGGTGACAAATAAATTAGTCTTACAAGCCATCTCGTCCCATGTAATGAGCATATTTCAGTTATCTACCTCACTCATTACTACAATTGAGAAGAAGATGAACCCATTTTGGTGGGGCCACGACGGTTCCAATAATCGTCGTATTCATTGGATGTCATGAGAGAAGATGTCGATACACAAAGTCGATTGTGGTATGTGTTTCAAGGATTTATCGGCTTTCAAATTGACAATACTAGGTAAACACGAGGTGGAAATTCCAAACAGACTCGCACTCTCTGGTATCTCATATTTTTAAAGCTCGATATTTCTGTTGTTAAAAAAAAAGCTCGATATTTCCCCTATAAAAGTTATCTCACGACCAACCTGGATCGCAATCCGAGCTATGTTTTAAGGACAATTTTGACGACATTCATATTTTGGTCGGGTATTTGACGCCTGAAAGTGGCACCGAAGGTATAAAAATCTCGTTTGCCGGATGTGTCATGGATGTTTTCCAATCTGAATTTGTCTATAAGTTAAAGGGGTGTAGTGTCTTACGAACTGTGTAAGTTGTAATTCTAATCATGAATATCTTCTGCATGACGTGTTTGATTGTTCTTTTTGATGTACAGGTGCGACAAATGGAAGATTTGTGGGATGATGTTGACCATATCGTTATTACCACCGATTCAATTGTTATGCCATATTTTCTTTACTGCAAACTCTGAGACATGGTTATGCCCAACGAATGGCTACCATAATTTAGAGTTTATGGAAACACCGAAACCTTAAAAGTTATGGAAGGATGGAAGGAGATATGCGTTAATGTTATTGATAGAGGAAACCATTTAATATACGACAAATCACCCTCGAAGCACGAACAACCAACAACAAGAAACACAAGGCAATGCAGCCCGTGTTTAACATATGGAGGAAACACTATCGCCATCTTATTCTGGTACAACATCTCTAACTTGATGACAAAGATCACGACACGATATGTTTAAGTGTAAATCAATGCCTCTTTCTCAACTCAATGAAATTGCACATGTATTTGTTTACGTGATGGCAATGGAACTTATGTTATGGAGAAAACTACGAGCTTTTCATCTTTATGCCTCATATATATTTGGGAAGCATTGAGTTTGTTTCACGCTTTGCAATGGTTGAATAACATTTAAATGAAAATAGTAATTTTCCTTTCCTTTTGCAATACCCACCCCCACGCGCTGACCAGTCGCGTCTCTCCCACTTAAAATTTCTCCCACAATTCCAAATCAAAAATCTCACACTACGCTCCCAAAAATCAAATCATATAAATAAATCATACAAACAAAAAAATTCAACACAAATTATTTCAAATCCTTCTTCTTTCTTTTCAGATCTAAACATAATAATAACACTGACGAAAAATAAAATAAAATAAACACTCTCTTTCCAATATTTCATTCTTTCTCTAATTTGAATTTTTTGAATTGAAACCCGTTATCGTCGATTCCGATGTCGGCATCCACCGTGTCAATCACGGCGGCGAACCCGGGCACTCGTCGGAGACCCGTCATCTCCACCGACAAGAAAACCGCTAGTAATCTCGAACTTCTCGCCAACGACGTTGCCGCTTCTCCTAACACCGCCGGCGACGGCAAGAATCCTTCCACCGCCGGTAACGGTCGTGACTTGAGTCATCACTCGATCCGAAGCGATGCTGTTCTTTCGAAAGATTTGGCACCGGCAACCAAGAGGGTCGCCGGTGGGGATTCTACGCGGAGGGTGAGGAAGAATGGTGGGAAGTCTGAGAAGCAGAAATGGGTTACTGTGGCGAGGATTTTCGCCAAGAATTTTGGGCTTTTGGTGATGGTTGTTGGGTTGGTTCAGTTGATTAGATGGTTCGCGGTGAAATCAGGGGAAGGTGTTGTTGTTGGAGGAGGAGGGTTTGGTGGGTTTTCGGAGTATGAGGACAGGATTTCCGAGATGGAGGGTTTGTTGAAGAAGACGGCGAAGATGATGCAGGTGCAGGTTGATGTGGTGGATAAGAAGATTGAGAATGAGGTTGATGGGTTAAAGAAAGAAATGGATGCGAAAATTGAGCAAAAAGGCGCGTTCTTGGAGAATGAGATAAAGAAATTGGCGAATAAGGGGGATAAATTGGAGAGGTATTTGGAGGAATTGAAGGTGGAAGATTTGTTAACAAAGCAGGAGTTTGAGAAATTCGTCGAGGGTTTGAAGAATGTGAAGGGGAATGGGTATGAGGGTGGTGGTTTGGATGAGATAAGGGAGTTTGCTAGAGGGGTGGTTGAGAGGGAGATTGAGAAGCATGCTGCTGATGGGCTTGGGAGGGTGGATTATGCTCTTGCAAACGGTGGAGCTTGGGTTGTGAGACATTCGGAGGCTTATGATATGCAGAGGGGGAATTGGTTCTTGTTGAATGCTAGAAATGGTGTTCATCACAATGCTGATAAGATGTTGAAACCGAGTTTTGGGGAACCTGGACAGTGTTTTCCGTTGAAGGGTAGTAGCGGGTTTGTTCAAATTAGGTTGCGTGCTGAAATCGTTCCTGAGGCTGTTACCTTGGAACATGTAGCAAAGGTGATGCCATGCATATTCTTTTTTAACTATATACAGTTGTTTTTATCTTGTCTTGTCATGATGTGAATTAGTTAGTAGTATAATCTTTGACTTGCTGTTATTGTTTTGTGTACTTCCTTGAATTTATGAAAATTTTTAGTAGTTGAGAGAATTGAGATGTTTGTTATAGGAAATTTGATGATGCATATGCTTAGTTTGAGAATCTGCATGATGTGCCCATGAATTAAGTTTATGTTATGTAGGATCATAGTATATCAATTAGACTAGATGTGGCTGGCTTATCCATGAGTTTGGGTGAGTTATGTAGGGTGTAGTTTTTAGAAGTGGCAATCTGTTTTCTTTTTTCTTTGTAGTTGGGCTACTAAATGAGATGAAAAATAAGTTTATGTTATCTAAGATCATATCAACTGGCTGCGACTAGTTTTTTGATAAGTGCATGCATAGGTGAGTTATGATCCGTATAGTTTGTAGAAGATGCAATTTGTTTTTCTTGTACTTAGGCTACTAAATGTGATGAATTAAAAGTAAAATTAATGCTATTAACTAATTATTAGCGGTTGAGTTGTGGATGTCCACAAATTGGCTTTTTGAATCAAGCTTACATATGATAGGAGAAACAACTAAGTCGCTTTTGATATGTGAATGTATGAAGCTTACTGCATTTATATTTGCATCACAATGTGTCAAGGGGAAGATGGTGATACTTATGCTTCTGTAGTTTGTGTTTTTATAAGTCTAATGCAATGATTGCTTGGTCTTTTCTTGATGTTCTTTGTTGTGTTAACAATATTGAACCACCCACCATATGTGGTTGAGTTTGAGACTTTTTTTTATTCTTAAGTCTTATATACATAGCCAAGCACTGTGTCTGATGTTGTGCTATCTTCATGTTTGAATAGATCTATGTGTTACTTAAAAAGAGTATTGACTTTTCTCATACGGAGAGATCTCTAATTTTATGTCTCTGTTGTTGCATTTTACATTATTTGAGAACATTTTGGCATGGAGTTTAATTGAAAGCTTATTCACATGAATTTTATGAAAGCGTTTCTAAATATTTATCAACCTATAATTGATTTAACCATGATTTGACAGTCTAATTCACATATACATGTTTGTTTTCTTGGTTATTTGAGAGTCAAGGCACATTCCTCATTAAATGAGACATTTGTTATCGTTCACATACTGACAAGAGATTAAAGCCCATTGGGTCTATCCATATTGACACTAGAAACTTGAAGGACTGTGTTTTACATCAAAAGAACATGACTTATTAGTTTAGTGCTTGAACTTTTGACTTACTCTGATTAAGAAAACAAATATTGCTTCCGTATAACATGATGGTTTAACCCAATCCCAATGATACCAATATGAATCAACAAAGAAGCCATTGTTAAAATTAATATTTTCTCAGTTAATAAAACTCGGTATGCCATGTATGCTATCTTCATATCGTGTAATGCACATATTTTTCATTCTGTCCATGTATTAAATTGTATGTTTTGATGCACTGAAATACCTATTGCTGAGATGGCTGGTGTTTATGAACTATGTGTCTGTTATTGTCATTTGTATGATTGGGTTGCCTGCAGATTTTTCGTATATGTTTTCATATTTGGTGGGTTTCTTGTGTACTTTTGGCTTATTTTCCATCCAACCTGCATTTTTGTTGTCGCTCCCAATTGTTCCACTGCCAACTTTGCAACTTTATTTGAAAATAACTGCTCTCTACTCTGGGCAAGTTCAATTTACTCCCTCCCTCCCAAAACAAATGACACTGTTTGACTGTGTGCACTATTCACATAACATGTTTTGACCATATTTTTCTACTATTATATAAGAACAAATTGAGCATATAAGATGTTGTTGGCTTTGTCTCTATGAATATCTTCAAAATATTAAATTTTTATAATTTTTGCCAGTACATAATTGAAGATATTTAAGTTCAAAGATATGCATTGACATGTGTGAAACAGTCAACTAGGTCATATTTTGGGACGGAGGGAGTAGTGTTTTATTTTTCCTTTTAATCTGCTACAAAGGTGAAAATGTGGGAAATAAATATTGGAGATGTAACTTACTGTTATAGTGAATAATATGGGGCTTTAGTCATGATTATACAACAACAAAAACAACCAAGCCTTATCTCACTAAGTGGGGTTGGCTACATGAATCAATTACGCCATAATGTTAGTTCGATTATATACCATATTTTGATCCAACTCATTAATCTCTCTATTTTTCTTAATAGTTTCTCTTGCAGTTTTTTTAGGTCTTCCTTTGTCTCTAGTGATCTGACTACCCTCCATCTTATCTACTTTCCTTACTACAAAATCTACAGGTCTTATCTCTACATATTCCCAAACCACTTAAGCCTAGTCTCCATCATCTTTTCTACTATAGATGCTACTCCAACTCTCTCTAATGTTGTCATTTCTAATGCTATCCCATCTAGTCTTACCACAGAACCAACACATATCCCGTCTATGGCGTTAGTCATAATTATATAGTACTTTTTTGTGTATGGATATAGTTCAAAATATTTATTTAATAATAGTAGCATACCTTGTTTATATCATAAAAATTTCCAAAGTAACACTCCCCTAGAGTATTATGCAATATTAGGACACTGTGTTGTTTGATTTATGCAGTGGACTGCGGACCTTAGAATTGAAGGTTTTTTGTTGTTGTATTGTTGTTGCATTCTCCAGAGTATTGTATATCAGATATGTAACCCATACCTATATATGTGTGTATATCAGTGGTCCAAAGTAACTATGATTGATTCATAAAATTTCTTGGGTAGCCCCAAATCTTTGGAAGAAGTTTGGGGATTATAATATATTGGTAGGTTGGGGTTCTTGTTGCTGTTGCAGGGTTAGTGTCTTGTAGTTTCTCTTATAACAGTTTCTGGCCTTCTCTAACTGGGGTTGGTTTTGGCAGGAGTCAGAATTTCCTGGATTCTTCATTATGGTTCTAAAGACCTTTGCTTATATAATATTTTTCTCTACATTTATTTTTTCCTGATATTGTTGGAACGGTTTCATATCACATTTGCCTTCATGTTTTGTTACTAGTTCTCTTTGTGCTTGTGTTGATGTATGATTGAAGTACTTTGTTGTCTTCTGTTAATTGTTCGGTGTTGATAAAATGACGTATTTTGTGTATATGACTAACCTAAATCTTTGTTGAATCCCCATGATATGAATCAAAATGATTCTGATTACCTTCTTTTTTCGCACATTACTGCTATCTCTGTTGTCAAAGCGGAAATGAGGCGCGGCGCGGCCACCCCAAAAATTGATGCGGTGCGGGGTGCAGGCGCTATTTCGCTGACGCGGACACTAATTTATTTAATACTAAAAAAAATACTAAAATTCCTTAAACATTACTCAAAATTCATGAAGTATTCCTAATTTGAAATAAAAGTCACAAGTCTTAAGCAAAACATAAAACATA
>Ga0315913_1003768_pt1 | contig 18212 bp, 15 predicted proteins | sample MpolsnodulesMG_FD_207736 | JGI IMG/M metagenome (GOLD analysis project Ga0315913, IMG submission 207736) | Medicago polymorpha root nodule microbial communities from Los Angeles, California, United States - small nodules | ecosystem: Host-associated > Plants > Roots > Nodule | place: USA... | reverse complement strand
TTTTTCTCTTCATTTTCATTCTTTCTTTCTTTCACCCATTCTCTTTGATAAAATAAAAAGATCAAACAGAAAAAATTCTGTTTTGAATTGATTTGATGGGTTCAGAAGCTGAAATTTCTTCTTTATTCGAAAGAATGATCCGAAACAGAGACATGTCTCTGTTTTTACCCTTTATGCTAAGCCTTTCACAATCCTTAAACAACAGCGACCCAGATCACGAATCCGAAACCAACGAAGATTCCACTCCTCAAAGAATCATCTTGGCGAACCCTTTGACACAGAGCATGGTTGTAATCGATGGAGCTTCAAGCCTTGAAGAACTCTTTAACAACCTTGGTAGTGCTACAAAGAATGGTCAACCACCGACAACAAAGGAGTCTATAGAAGCTATGGAAAAGGTTGAGATTGAAGAAGGTGATGGTAGAGAGTGTGTTGTGTGTTTGGAGGAGTTTGAGGTTGGTGGTGTTGTGAAGGAGATGCCTTGTAAGCATAGGTTTCATGGAAAGTGTATTGAGAAGTGGTTGGGGATTCATGGGTCTTGTCCTGTTTGTAGGTATCAGATGCATGTTGATGAGAAAGATGATGAGAAGAAAAGGGAGGAAGAAGAAGGTGGTGAGAGGAGAAGGGTTGGTGGTGGTGAAGTTTGGGTTAGTTTTTCTATTAATAGGAGTAGGAGAAATCAAGATCATGATGATGAAGTTGAGAATTAATTTTGTTAGGATTTTGGTTTTCAATTTGTTGAATCATATGTATAGGTGCAAATGCACAAAATTGGTTTTTCTCATGACAATAAATAATGATTTTTTTTTTGAAAGAATAAATAATGAATAATGATTTTTTTAACATCCTTTTAATTTATTCTTTTGATTGGGATGTTTAAGCTTCGTTTAAAATTGTTGTTTATGTTATGGTACTGATTATGGTTTAAAACTGTTGCTTTGTGAATGTTTATATTAGGGTAGAGAGGATTGTTTTGCATACTGATTTTTCAAACGTACACTGTTTTTCAAAACAAGTAATAATGATTTTTAAAACGCACACGGTTTTTTGAAACAAGAAAAAAAAATGAAATTTTGATGATTTTATTGACATTTTCAAATTAGAATTTGTTTCCTTTTATGGAGAATTTTGGGTGTTGTCTCGGGTGCATGACCTTAATAGGTCTCCCACCGAGAGAAACCACTTTTTTTTTTTTTTTTTTTAACAAAATGAATAGGTGTCATTGTATAAATGGCTGAGTAAAAAAAGGAAAAAAGTGACACTTTGGTCATTTCATTCTTAATGTAGAGATATTTTGGTAAAACCGTTAACCCTTTGCTTCCACCATCTTCTTCCCGTTCTCTCTCTACCCACTGTACAATCCCTTCTCCTCCTCCTCCATTCCCGTACCAGTCACCACCACACCAACTCTCCCTTGGTTGGATCAATTATACGATCTCCATCCTCATCATATCCATCCACATACAATTCACAGTCAGTCCCACAATCTCCAAGAAGTTTCTCAAGCTCTTCGGTGTTAACTTCATTGTTTGTTCCTTCTGCTATATAAACCATTGTTGAGGCTCTGCTTTAGGAAGCTTGAAACAATGGTCAACTGGTAGTATGGTTAATAGTTTACAACCCATCAGGCATAAAAAGAATAAATAAATAAGTTTTGAAAACCACATCTCAAAAAACACAAAAACTAGTAGAGAGAGAACTTATACGAGAGAAAGAGAGTTGTCGGTCGCTGGTGGTAGAGAAAGTTGCAGAGGAAGGTGAGACACAAGATAGTCAAAGAAAAAAAAAGGAAAGGGAAGAAAGAGAAATAAAGGACATAAGTGTAAATTTGGATTTAATCAACCATTAGATTTGATCCAATGGTTCTTATTCATTATGCAAACCTAAAAAAAAAAAATGCATGTCTCTCACGGTGGGAGACCTATTAAGGTCATGCACCGGAGACGGGGCCAGAATTTTGAGTCTTAATACCTTCCTAGCATCAGAAGTGTTGCCATAGGATTTGTACCTGGTGACTCTGAAAAGTTGCGCCATCCCATACCTTTAATCTCTTTATATTATAAACTTTATAGTGCTTATCAACAAATGATCCAACATTGCAACCACACGATGAGAGTGGGAGATAGTTCTCATATTTTTCTTGTAAAATTTTCTAAGGTCACACTCGATAGATCAGAATGTCTATTTGAAACACCTAATATAGACATCTTGAAAATCAGAATCGACATGAGAATGAAAAATCCAAAAGCTCAAAACAAAATGATGACAAAAATGTAGCCAAAGGTGTGCTAGAAATTCAAATTCATGGATCAGAAGCCTACAAGCAAAGTACAGTGAGCATGTCGAGTATATTTTTTCACAGTAGCAGGATTACTATAACTGACTTCATTGAGTTTGCCACCAAAGAAGTCAACAGTTACACCGACTTGTTCGACATTATATATACTTCGATTCTGTCCTTTGAAAAGGAATATCCGCTCTAACAATTTCATCTCCGACGACTAAAACAACCGGAAATGTTGCAAAAAACTGTCATTTGAAAAGGAATATCTACTCTAACAATTTCATCTCCGTCGACTAAAACAACCGGAAATGTTGCAAAAAAAAGAGTAGGCATACAATGTACAAAAAGTTCACGCCCCTCTTTGTCTGTCCTAACTAACCAACGACTATTCCATCTCCATTGACCATTGAGCCCACTCTAAACAACCCCCTTTTTTTTTCAGATTATTGCCGATGTAATCATAAAAACTAATTTTTCAGGAATTTTAGACTAAGAGCTTCTGATAAACTTTGATTTTCGGCTAGCTCAACACCAACTCTTCGATATATTTCTTGCTGGAAGTATCCTGATCCCATTGTTAATGAGTAGGACCAAATAATTAAATCAGAGTAGTTGCCGAACCATACCACAATATAACATTTAATTTTGGAGAAATTTAGCAACCAAGGCAAAATACTAATAACCATTTGTTTGTTCAAACGATTAATTCCTTGCTTGCTCATCAAGTCATTCTTTATAAAGGATCATCACTCAAATGAAGACATACCTCTCGCCATCTCAACAACTCTTTTGGTTAAAAAGTCAAAACATCATATCAACATAAGATCAGAACACAAAAGATGAGGTTGTTTAAAAAAGATCAAATTGACATTAATACTTGAAATTCATTCTCATACATTAGATATAGAAAGTGATTAAATTGATCAGTATTAGATCAAGATCATAAAAAATTGTTGGAAGTATTTCTTAAGGTATCACTAATGCTTTTTAGGGCTTTATCGGTATTGTGCAGTTGAAAAAGTCTGTCTAAAACTTGTATGATTAAGTAGACCACGAAAAGAAGAAAAAGGAGCATAGAAATTGAGAGGGTATCTCAAAGCACCATATTGAGAAATCTCAATATTTGGGTGAAAGTGAAACAAGTATCCTCTATGCAACTAAGTTCTTGTGGAATTTAACACTGTTAGATTTGAACCCAAGATATCTAATTAGGTTGAAAAAGATCTCTTATCATATCATTCAACCATTATTGAGTAAAAAATTATGAACAATTGATTTTTATTTCTATTTTTAAAATGTTCAAATATAAGGAGAAAACATCATTAATACTCTCCGATGTCCTGGTCTATATTTATTGTATAAGTAATGTATCTGATCTATATTTATAATAAGATACATCAATTATTCAATAAATTTAAAAAGTCAATTATAATCGGAGGGAGTAAGAATGATATTATCATATTGTACCAAAAATGAATGATATTATCCAATCGCATTAAAATATCTTGTTGTGATATTACGACGGGTGATTAGGAAATAAATGACACCACAATTTCACATGCATCTAATACCATGTTCCAGATGCTTCGACAACCTTCTTTCTCCTACGTTTTCTTCTCTCATACATATTTATACCTTTTCACTTCAACTTTTTCTCTTCATTCCAACACTTCTACTTTCTCTCTAATCACTATTTCTCTCTCTCTGATTAAAAATCTTCTTTCTTTTTTTCGTTCAAATTATCCATGGCTTCAGAAGCAGAAATTTCTGAAATTTCTTCACTGTTTGAAAGAATGATCCGAAACAGAGACATGTCTCTGTTTTTACCTTTCATGTTAAGCCTTTCACAATCCTCATCTTCAAGAAACAACACCGACCCAGATCATGATTCCGATTCCGATGCCACCGAAGATTCCAGAATCATCTTGGTGAACCCATTCACACAGGGTATGGTTGTGATCGATGGAGCTTCAAGTCTTGAAGAACTCTTAAACAACCTTGGAAATGCTACAAAGACCGGTCAACCACCGGCTTCGAAGGAGTCTATAGAAGTCATGGAGAAGGTTGAGATTGAAGAAGGTGGTGGAGGAGAGTGTGTTGTTTGTTTGGAGGAATTTGAAGTTGGTGGGGTTGTGAAGGAGATGCCTTGCAAGCATAGGTTTCATGGAAAGTGTATTGAGAAGTGGTTGGGGATTCATGGGTCTTGTCCTGTTTGTAGGTATCAGATGCCTATTGATGAGAAAGATGATGGGAAGAAAAGGGAGGAAGAAGAAGGTGGTGAGAGAAGAAGGGTTGGTGGTGGTGAAGTTTGGGTTAGTTTTTCTATCAATAGGAGTAGGAGAAATCAAGATCAAGCTTCTTCTGGTGGTGATTCAAATGATTCTTCATCAAACCCTAGAGATGATGATGATGAGGTTGAAAATTAAGGTCAAAATCAAGCTACTTCTTGTGGTGGTTCAAATGATTCTTTATCAAACCTTAGAGATGATGAATAAGTTGAGAATTACTTTTGATTTTAGTTTTGTTAGGATTTTGGTTTTCAATTTGTTGATGAGTGTGTATAGGTTCAAATGCAGAAAATTGTTCTTGCTTGTGGTAATAAATAATGATTTTTTTAATCTTCTTTTGATTCTTTTGAATGTGATTTTGTTATTTATTTGTCCATTGTTTTGAAGCATGGTTTAATATTGTTGTTGCCGTTGCAATCATGTGAATTTTTATATTAGGGCTGTGATTATAGTTTAAAATTGCTGTTTCCTTGTGAATCACGACATCGACATACCGACAAGGATAATAATTTAAGAAAATGACATAATTCAGTATAATTATAGGTGTTGTGTTGGTGTCGGTGTTAGACATCGATGTTGTCTGACATTGGACACATCTAAACTGAGGAATATTTGTGTTTCATAGCTGTTGCGTGATTATGATGTGAATATTTATATATTTATATTATGGTCGTGAATCTCTTTATGACGGTCTATGGTTTCAAAAAAAAAGGGAGTGCTGAAGGTGTTCTCATTTCTTGCTTCAGACTTCAAAGTTAATTGTTGACAAATTTGAAAATTGGAATGAGAAAAATTTAAATGTAAAAAAAAAAGAGAGATTTTACAACACACTTTGTCAGGCTACTAAGTCCTAAATGATGCCTTACTTTTTCACACACTGATTTTGCACAAATGTAAAAAGACGTTCATATTATGTGTTTTCTTTGATATTCAATTCAGATTCTGTTTCCCTTTGTTGGAGAATCTTGATACCTTGATACCTTCCTAGCATCAAAAGTGTAGCCATAGGATTAGTACCTGGTGACTCAGAAAAAGTTGAGCCATCCAATACCTTTAATCCCTTTATACCATGAACTTTGTAGTCTTTATCAACCACTGTTCCAGCATTGCAACCACCATGATAGTGATATATAGTTCTTACATTTTTCTTGCAAAACTTTCTAAGGTCAAACTCAGTAGATGCCAATTTGCTTTGCTGTGACTCACCAAGGAAAAATGCAATAGACTTGGACCTTGCAATTTTATTGAGTAATTTTGTCATCTTAATACATTCTTGCATATCAATTTCATTCTCTAGATAGTTGAATTTCACAGTAGGGTTAAGCCTTGGATCAGTGTTGTTCAGTTCAAGGTACCCTTGTGAAAAAGGCATTGCTATCTTTGCAGCAATGTTAACCCTTGATTCATTGATGCTTAGTGGAAGTATTGATGCTTCAACTATGATTTTCAAGTCTTCTGTTATGCCTGCAATTTGTGGTGGATCAGGAAGTCTATTTTCTGGTTTAGAATCAACTAAGATTGCTATGCAAGGGTTGTCTTGCATTCCTTGACCAACCTGTTTCATTTCATGAACTGGTGGAATATTGAATTTTTTCAATTGTTCTTTTGGTCCAATGCCACTTAGAAGCAAAAGTTGAGGGCTACCTAATGCACCTGCTGATAATATGACATCACCTCTTGAAGTTGAATGGTTTGGTTTCTTGATGTAGGCTTCATATGTTTCATCTAAACTTCCATTACTTTTGATGAACTTGATACCCTTAGCCCTTGTTTCATTCTTGTCACCTGAGTGGTCAAATTTCAAGATCAGTACTCAAAATTGTAAACTGAAAAATGCCATTGCTACTTATTCAAGATTTTATATCACAGTTAGGTTTTAGCCGTGATATCTGATAATGCGGCGACGATTGCAATGCAATTAAATGGATATAAAAAATATTGAATTGCGACCACAATTGCAATCCTAGACCCTTTTTTTTCAAATCTTCAACTTATAGTTGCAATGTTCAAATTGCGGCTGCATTGCACTCGTGACAAGACCCTCTAAATTGTACGGTCATTGATTACAAATGTGTTGCATTCGTGACAAGATTGTTGAAGTTCTGCAAGGTGAATGCGACAATTATGGTCACGAAAGCATTGCATTCATGCCAGGATATCTGAAATTGCATCCGCAACAGAACCCTTGCATTTGCGGTCGTATAGCCACAATGTTTAAACTACGGGTGCCTCAGAATTGTGACAGGACCCTTTAAATTGCGGAAGATGACGCGACAATCAGGTCGCAATTACACTGCATTTGCGGTGCAGCCACAGAGTCATAAACAAATTGTCACAAAATAGTGCTGAAAACCTTGCACTTATTATATATAGTTTCAAAAAAATCTTTATTTTTTCTTCTTACCATTGCAATGAAAGATGATGCTCTTCACTGTGGCATTCACAAGAACTGTGAGGTTCTTTGGATTTCCAGCCTCAAGAAGATCAGCTGAGGTATGTCTCTTTCCAAATCCATCAAACACACTCCCAGAAATCTTGGTTCCCCTGATATGTTCCAAACTATAACCATTGTATGGCAAAATCCCCGTTTCAAGAAGACTAAATTCAGCAACAGATTGCCATGGTGTGAGAAAAAAGGGAGGAAAAACAACTTTTGATTCCACCCATTCATAAGCTTCTTTAACAAGTTTCTTATCCCAACCAACTTTATCAACAAATTCATCACTTGCTCTACTATAAAATCCACCATTTATAGCTGATGATCCACCAAGAACTCTTCCTCTCACATTGCTAACACCATCTTCTGAAGTGAATCTTTGTGCTACTGACATATGATTATTGTCTTTTTGAATCAGTGGAAAACCATAGTATCTTCTATCAATCACTAAGGGATTTCCATATGGTGAACCACCTCTTTCTATTAGCAGCACAGAAAATTTCTCTGATAGAGTAGCTGCTAAAGGACAACCACATGTACCTCCTCCAACTATAATGTAGTCATATGATTTCCCTGCTACTTCCTTAACATCTGAAGTCATATGCCATTGTCTCTTACCTACATTATAGAAATAAAATTGAAAGTTAAAACCTTGTTTCAAGCTCAAAAGAAAGCAAACATCTACGAGGCGTAACTTAAGTCGTTCAGCCAAGACAATAGAAGGAGTTTGAGAAGAAGGCTATGAAACATCGATACAATATGGACACCGAAATGACACTGACATTGATAACATAAATTAAAAAGATGAAAGTAATTGAACGCAACTAAATGTGTTTGTGTCGTGTTGCTTTTGGACACCGACATGTATCAGACACACACACTATCAATTTAAAGTGTCGATGTTACATAGGAAGGATGTATAGAATTCAAACCCTTACTAACATAAGAGACAAACTACCAAGTGCTAACATTTTATATAGAACAATGAGCTTTATAGGCATACCTTGAGGTTCTGAAGGGAAAGAGAAACCACAATTTGCAAGTACTATGAACAACACAAATACAAGAATGAGAGGCTTATGAACATGTTTGATTTGTGGAAGTTCCATATCTAGTATTACAATTAGTTAATGCATTTGATTTGTGAATAGAGGAAAGGGTTGATTTTATTTGCCAATTTGGGCTATGATAATTATTGTTTTTTTTTATTTTTTATAATATCTCAGCTGGTGAGACTATATGATTAAAGTTTCATTATGAAGTATTTAGAAAATGCGCATGGTTTTACCAATTATTCATTGTTCTTTTGTTGGCGACAACCACTTTCTGTTGATGTTATGATGTTTTCTTCTAACCTTGAATTTCATAGGTGGTTGTGATTAAAATAATGTGTTGATTTTGAAGTTCGAGTCTTAATGATTCCACCAAATTAGTATAACCTAAGTTTTTAATCTTCAAAATTTCACTATCTTGGTAAGTTCATTGATAACTTTATTTGATAAAAAAAGTGAAAATCATTACAACGTATATGCCATGGTCAACAACATGCTATTGGCATAATAACTGCATGTAGGTGAGAATTGTTTTGCAATGGAATGATGAATGATGATCTGGATAAAACTTCAGTTACATTTCAGGTAGGGACTAGGATCTTAAGGATACATTGTATTAAAAATATTCTTGGAAGAAAAAAGTGAGAAAATTTTACCTACTTATTTCAACTTATACCTCGTATCACCCAAGTTCTAAATTTTTCTCTGATATTTTTAAAAAATAAAATTTTGTTAAAAGTTTTGGAGAATTCTACATTTATATCCCATCAAATTCTAAAGTAGTTATTTACCAAAATAATTTTTTTCTTTTTAACTTTGTTATGATGTCATTTTTAAATATTTAGGCGGGCTGAGATATTCGTAAAAATGGAGCGCACATGAACTTCTTATCTGACCCGTGAGACAAAGATCGATACTTAGGTCAGTAGATATTGTTCTGTTGTACGGATGGATAAGATAAAATAAACATACATGTATGGAGTTGACTGAGGTTTTTGGATCAGGACTTTACCGTAAAACAACCCTTAAAGCCGGTTCAAATAAAATGACCACACATAAGAAAACATGTTCTTACAATCAACCCTCTGTTATACAATTTAGGTTTAACACTTTAGATTTACTATCATCTGAGTTTGTCGACCTTTTACAAAGTGTTATATAAAATCATGCGTTATTTGAACAAATTTACATTCAAATATAAATGTGTTTTGATAAATTTAAAATTTGAGTTTCAGAACAAACTTTTTCAAAATTAAAATTTGCTATTCCGGCAAACTCAAATTCAATTTCCAGAACCTGTTTCTATTTCAGCAAACTTAAATTTCGAGTTTGTCGCAAGTTATAGAAAAATCATATGAAAATATTTCCAGATGTTTTTATTTATTTATATATGAGGATGAATAGAAATATAGGTAATTCATATGGACCATGGTGGGTAGGGTAAGAGGTAAAATTTTCAGAAAATGAGGAGGGGAAAGGTGTGTCATACCGTCATGAACATAACCAAAAAATTAAGTTTAAGTGGTTAATGAGCCGCTCCTTATAACGAATTGTTTGAAACAACCTAAATTTTTAATCAGATTTACTTACATCCCAACCGAACTTTGGATTACTAAGACTTCTCCTACAAACCAACAAATACTGCCATGTGCCTCATCACAAAATGACCATATGTGTAGTATGGGCTTTCTTGACAATTAATGAACACGATAAAAGGAAGGATCCAAACGACTAATTTGGAGTCTTCACCAACATGTGATTGTGAAGAGCTAAAGTCAACTCAAAACTAACGAGTACAAACTAGACTGTGATTGCACGGTTCAAATGTTGTTTTATTGAATTATAAATTGATGTTTGTAATTTACGGTGTAACATGTAAAAAGCTTACTTCTTTTAAAAATGTAAAAAGTTTATTTAATGAACACATATTTGTATTAAGAAAAGTTAGATCAACAAAAATTGATGGATATGAACTTAATTTTAAATCAAGACGGAGTGGTTTTAAAGAAAATGCAATGCTATTTATAGCGACAATTTTTATCATGAGCAGATCATGAACTACAATTTAGGCAATTAAATTGTTTGCTGGCCGGAAATCAAGAAGGTAAGTGGTTCTACCTTATCATTTCAACTTGTTTTTCATATTCTTTTGCATTTCAAATGTTGGCCAACGCACACTTTGGAAATGTTGCTCTAATTAAATCATGTATATACTGAGACTATCCGATTGAATTATTGTTGGGGATTACATACGTGATTTAGACATAACATCTTCATAAAAATATGACGTAGGCCGTCTCAATTATATTTTGTTCAATATCCATTTTGTTATTGAATTTTTTATTTCTAACTCACACACAAACAACTCCTTCAAAAGAAAATCACACATAAACATATCTCCCCTTAAGATAAGTTACAAAAAAACATCTCTTAAGTACGAGTCTATCCATTCATTTAAATATACTCCTCTTTTTCTTTTTTTTATCCATATATATTTGCATAGGTCAACCCAACACATATGAAAGGTGTGTTTAGATTGAGGGTTTATGAGGGGAAGGGGAGGGGAGGGTTCAGTTTTATTTTTTAAATTACAAAACAATGTAAAATTTTTTTTGAAATAAATTAAATGTTTTTGTAGTATTATATGATCATTTATCACGTTGTTAATTGAATTTCCTAAAAATCATTTTATAATGTCCGTAATTTAAAAAATGAGAGTAAACTATCACATCCCTTCCCCTCCTAAATCCTCCATCCAAGCACACCCTAAATGAATTATCAAGAGGAGATCCTTTCAACAAAATTTCTAAATAAAGTTTGACATCATCAAATATTTTTCAATGCGCATGGTTGTACTCATCATTCATTCTTCTTTTATTGGTCATAGGTTTCTTTCCTCCCAAAAGATTGTTCAAGTAGGTTTATCTTATTTACACCAAAATAACTTTTCATAACATTGTTAACTAATGTGCCTAACCCAACAAGTCGTGTAGTTACATTGAAGTAAAAATTGATTCAAAGTGGAATCATGATCATTGTTATAAGACGCTACCAGCTCAAATTTTGGTAGGGCCTTAACATTTAAGAATGATAACTAATTAAACAAGTGGATAACCCTCTTTTTGTTGGATAGCCCTTACCAAATTATTTCGAAAACTGTTGTATACACTTCAAACAAGGTTGAAACACATCAGAAAAAACGTAAATGCCTATCGACAGCTAATTGCTGCCGGTTAAAATCTATCGGCAGTTAACTGCCGATGAGATTATATTGATAAATTACTAGTGTTTCCTAGCATTGAGTGAAGTGTGAACATCATTCTTCAATTATTCCAACAGAACATTGTTACTCTATGGCCCAATTTCAGCACCAAGATATGGAAACAAGAAAGGGATCAAGGTGGGAGAGTAGTTTATTCCACACCATATAATAATATACCTATTTTAGTGACCATGTTTTATCATAAAGTCAATTATTTCTTTTTATTATACTCTATCATTCTCATTTTAATTGTCATTTTTAAGTTGTACACGATTCTTAAGAATATGATTATTTAAGTTGATTTTATTAATTGTATTTAGTAGAATAGTTAAATAGGGTGAAATTTAATAAATATTACATTTGTATTATAAAGTGACACTAACAATTATACTAAGATAGAAAATAAAAAAAAACGTAGAAGTGATAATTACAATGAGACGAAGAAATTAATAAATATAGTACAAACTATATGAAAATTTTTCTTTTATAATTATGATATTGTGCTACATACTTTCATGTAATTTGATCTAAAAATGATATAAACCATCTTCATGGTTCACAAAAGTTTAAACTGCAATTTAAGTCTAATAGCAATTTTGAACTTGTTGAGTCCATGTCATTCTGACATTGGCTATTCAAGTCAAGCTTTTCTGACAACTTAGCTTTCTTCAACTTGTTGCCACATCTTTTCCTTAATGAATAATTCTCAACATAGCTACCATCAAATTTAGTTTCTTCATTTCTCTTTCTCCCATTAGCTTCATTACTTGAATCATCGCTACGAAGCACATACACGGACATTGGACACGACAATGATTTCTCTTCTGATTGCATGGCCATTAGTGGCAATTCAAGTGAAATAGTATTAGAATTTTTGAAGTCTCCTATATCTTCCAATGAGTGTTTCTCTTCCTTTCTCTCTGAGTTTTCAGAAGATGTCAAAGAACTTTCCAATGAACACAAAGAAGTTCCATTATCCTGTTTCCTCTCCTCATAGTTTAAACTTAACCCTCTTGATTCTGTTAGATCTGAGATTGGAGAACTTGGACAAGCATTGTTGATCATAGTAACCAACTGAGAGAGTTCAGCTTTTGTAAGTTTTATCCCAATTGGTGAAGAATTGTATCCAGAGAGGGCTTCCTGCGCCTTCATTAGTACCGATTGTAAATATTTTCCTTGAGCTTCGATTCGAAGTTGCAAATGTTTCTGCACCTGAAATCAACATCCAAATTGAACAACATGTCCTTAAGCAACATTTAGTGCATATTTGGATACACAATGTATTTGTTGCAGCTTAAAGTGTACTTTTTTTTCTTCCAAAATCACGGTAGCACACCATGATTCTATCAAACTCACCGCCAATCCAAAAATGTACTTGGAAGTTAGAATTGTGATTGAAGCAAATTTTAATCATGATATCACATTATTTATGTTACCTCTATTTGTTCATTAAGTTTCCTTTCTACTTCCATTTGCATTTCTAGAGCATGAGATATCTCCATGTTCCTGGCAAAAACAGAATTTGAAAATAAAATCTCTAGGTAATACCATTTCCATCTAAAATTCTTTTTTCGAAAAAATCATAATCAAATATTTGATAAAATTCTAATTATTACTCAGTGATTTGATTCTGGTCCCCAAGACTGATTTCTCTGCTGCATTGTTCATCACAGCTCTTGGTTTCTGTGTATACTGCACCAAAAGGACCATCAATGTTATGCCAAATGATCAATCATACTATTTGGATTAACAAACACACACATTTATACATTTTAAACAATCTTTTTTTTTATTGAAGAAGCTAAATTAGCCCACCTAATTTGGCACTGAGAGAATCGAACCTGAGACCTCGAGGAGGAGCATACTCCCAGGTCCCAAGTCAATACCACTAGGCCAACCTAATTGAATTCATTGTAAACAATCTTGACCGTTAATTTAAAATCAGACGACTCAAATTACACAATAACAAAATCAATTATAAACAATCTCGACCATTATTTTGAGATCAGATGGTCGAGATTGAAAACTGTGCGACGCAGTTACTGAAGTAAATATGTTTCCCTACAAGTCATCACCTTGTTGTTTGTTGTCAGAGCAGGTTTCTAGTTGTTGGCTTTTCCCAAGTCTATATTTCTACAACCAGAAAAAAACATGAAAAGTCATAACTTCTTCAGTCAACAAAAATAACCAAAAAATTACAATATCATTACAAAAAAGGGAATACCTGTAAATGGCTCTTGAGATGGTACAAAGTAAGTCCTGGAATTTCCATCACTTTCATAATACTCTTTGGTGTTGCTTCTGCCACATTAACATACACAATTTGAATAATACATCAACTAAAATATGCTCTAAAGTGTAATAATGATAACAATATAAAAAAAAGTAAGGTCATTATTGAGTTTGTTTTGTACTTACTAGCTGCACCTCCAAGTTGATTAATTGCATCAATGAATCTTTGGTGAAGTTCAGGAGTCCATTTGAGCCTTGGTTTTGCATCAGTGGATAGAACAAAATGCATACTTTGATTCTGCATGTTTTGGTCCTTTTAGATTTGCATCAATATATGGAAGGTATAGTAAGTTTCTCTTTATAAGTTGTGAATTTTTTATGCTCTATGATCTCACTTCATATCAGGAAACATTAGTGGGGTTATGTTGGAGGAATATATGCCATAAGCCATTTCATACCTACTTTTTTTTTTCAAAAAAAAAAAATTAAAAATATTCCTTCTACACTTTTTTCTTTGACTTAAATGGGGTGAAGAGAATCTATGATGGAGCAATAAGAGAGAAAGTATAACAGCTCAATTTTGAGTCTTAAAAGGAGAGAAAAGAAGGAAAGTGTGTAGTTTGTTTTTATTTTCTTGTTTTCCCACTTTACTCTATGTGTGGTTGATTCCATAATGAATTAGGTAGGTCCACCATATTTAATATAGGGCCCTACTTTCTTGATGCCTTGAGAAGCATTCAGATGAAAATAATGATGGAAATGCTGTTATGGATATTTTTTAGGCTTAATTGCAGTTTTAACCTCCTAACTTTCTCAAAGTTGCGATTTTGACCTCTAAGAAAAAAAACTACAAAACAGCCTCCTAAGTTTTGCAACTGTAGCAGTTTTGGCCCCCAAGGCTGATATTGACTTGGTCTATGCTGACGTGGCACCCTAAGTGAGGTGCCACATGTTATTTTTTTTATTTTTTTTTGCGTTGGGGGGCCAAAACTGCTACAGTTGCAAAACTTAAGGGGCTGTTTTGTAGTTTTTTTTCTTAGGGGGCCAAAATCGCAACTTTGGGAAAGTTAGGGGGCTAAAACTGCAATTAAGCCTATTTTTTATCTAGTGATTGAAACTGAACTAATCGGTCCATTGTTGGAGAGTTCGGGGAGCACCTAGAACTATATCAGATCAATCTTGTTAGTGTTTTTTTATATTGACGTTTTCTCATTTGGACTCGCGTTTGAGAGCTTCTCTATCGTGAAAACTAGAAGCTGTTATTTGTAGCTTTTGTGTAAATGTGGTTTTTCACCGCGATTTCGATATTCTAAACGTCCATCCAAGTATATGTTAAGTCGTTAAAAGATCAAGATAGTATATTTTCACCCAAAATGGTAAAGATGTTATTGGAGCATTTTCAATGGTATAATCCATAAAAATTTGTTGAAGTAGACTTCAAAATGTTACATCAATTTGAACTAGTCTATTCATTTTTTACTTTAAATGTAAAACTCTTAAGAATTCAAGATGAATTTCACACTCACCATATAGATCAATATTTCACTTTCATTTCATTTAATTTTTTATTTGAAATATTGAACTATCAAGTCCAAAAACAATGAAGGACAATCACTTCCTAATGCAACTTTTACTCAACTTATTTGTGAGTTAGATTGTTTACAATGATGAAAATATTGAAGTACACAATTTGGTGCAAAGAACTTGGAAGAAACCTTCACTAAAAACACTCTCTAATAAGTGAGTCACGTGTCATATATAACCCCTTAACCTATTTAGTCAATGTGAAACTAGATTCTTTTACACTAGAAATTTCAACACAATTATCTCTTTCAAATGTGAATTTTGATTTTTTGTGAGACATGTTTGTTTGTGTTGTAATTGGCAGATTCCTTTTGTTCCATATAGGGTTAAAGGAATCAAAGAATCTAGGACTAGATTTTTGGTCCCAGGGCCTTAATGTTTCAACAAAGATAGTAATATAGAGATGAAAGAAAACTACAAAGCAGTATTTATTTTTTGATTAAGATGGGAGTACCAATCAAAATGACACTAATAGAATATAGAATACGTGTATGTCAAGACATTAAATGTAATAATTTCTTTAGATTATCCATACAAAAGAATTGCAATGCCAAAGTTAATCAAGTAACCATCACCACCATAGAACAGGTTAGTGCTTGTCATGACATTGCTAAGCACTAATTCAATCAATTTGTAGGGCCATGTATATTATTACCTAATATAATCTAATCCATCAATGTAAAGCTGTATTCCATCAAGGATTTGGTTGGATTTGAACCAAAATATGCATGATATGAGTCTGGCAAAAAAAATAAAATTCTATTCTTATTGCAATTTGTAGTCACTATTCTGTGTTTGTTCTCTTGCTGTTCAGCTGCAAAGGTAGTAAAGTATCTATTCTAATGGTGGTACTTTGGGATTTTAATCGACGCATTCACGTAATCAACTCATCAATGTTTGTTATGTTGAGATTGATTTGTTGGGATTTTAGTGTAGTTTTTTGTTTTAATACGACATACCTAACTTAAATTTAAGAGTGCATCAAATTATGGTCACTATCAATCTCGGTCCAAATTTGTTTGGGCTCAAACTCCGATTTGCATATTGTAACGTCGTTGCCAACTGAGTTATACTCTCAAGTATATCTCTATTTAAATTGTAGTTAGGTGAAATGTGATTTTAGTGAGAAGTGAAATGTGATTTTAATGAGAATATTAATGTTTAGCTTCTATTTTTTTTTGGTGGTGGTCTGGGTTTGAACCCCAGACCTTGCATATATTATGCATCGCCCATACCAACTGAGCTAAGCTCACGAGGACGTTTAGCCAATAACTTATCAAAATTAATTTTTCGTCAAATTGAAAGTGGTAAAAATAAATTTGTATTTGCATTGGATTGAAAGTTTTACAACACTTTCTTTATAAAATTTACTTTCTGCGTAAAATCATGTAAATATGAATAATTAACTTCATTTCAAATTCATGGTAACTACCCACAAAAATCATCGTGAGTTTGGCAAATATAGAGAATTCAAATAGTTGATTTGTGCCTTCAAAAGGCTAAAGATATAATCCTTAATTGGATATGTTCGAAGATTATGGTTCCTCATCCCACTTATCATGTGTGGGAAAATTAGTTTAATTGTTATGATACGTTATTGGTTATGGTTACATAATGCCCTATTGGTTTCAAATTTCTTAAAGTCTATTGATGCCTAGATCTTTGGTCGATTAAATATTTGTGTTGTTTTTAAAATTAGAATAGAAAATGCTTCAAAACATTGTTTCACACTACATTTATATTGCCTTTACCGTATCAATATCTTGTTTCATATCAAACTATAATTTAAATTTGAATCAATCGAATCACATGCAAGCAGCTGGAATAGCTCAGTTGGTTAGAGCGTGTGGCTGTTAACCACAAGGTCGGAGGTTCAACCCCTCCTTCTAGCGTTTTTGCATTTAAATCAGATTCTATTTTATTTAATTTATTTTATTTCATTCAAGGCCGTGCACATTTCTTTATTAATACATTTTTTTCTAATAATTTATTTATTATAACATGAAGAAGAAAATAAACATGAATGAAAGCTATCCATGTACCAAAAAAACAAGAAAGCAATCCACCGTGCTTACTTCTTAGTACTCTTCAGTAAAGTCCCATAAAGAAATTATTCTAAAGAAAATGCATACTTTAATGGTGTGATCCATATCCAAGCTAAAGACAGAAAAGTAAAAAAGAAAACTATCCACCAATTATAAATGGAAAGAAGGAAAAAGATAAAGGAGTATAATGAAGTTTTTTTTGGGACACTTTGGTATCTTAGAGTTTTATTGAGTTTTGGTATCTTAGTTTTATTGAGTATGATACCTCTAATCACTTTTTTTTTCTTTCACAAGAACCTCTAATCACTTAATGGCATGTTACTCTTCATATTTAAATATGAAGAGTGTTAGGTTGTTAGCAACATGTTTTTTTTTTTTTTTTTTTTGAGAGAGCAACATGTTTTTTAACACATGTTTTTTTTAAAAATCTTTTTTATTGATTGAAATTTAAATGAGACTCACTAACTCATTTGAATGTTAACCAACGACAAAGAGTGTGTCAAAATTGTGTGTTGAAGAATGTGTTACTAACATTATTCGTATGTGAATTGAAATTTTGATCTAATTTTGCCTAGATAGTACCTAACAAAACTCTAGAATACCAATAAAAAAAATTATTTTTTTTCTCTTTTAGACTAAAGAATTAGGGTTGTTTATGGGCGAAGGCTACCGTGAGCAAGTGACTTAGATCTCTCACGGTGCGCAAGTTCCTTAGTGGTTGGATTATGACAGTCCATAGATATTACGGTGTACTACACACATGTAAGCACTCTCTCATTCTGATCATTCTCTTTCCTCTCGCACTAGAGCTCCTTTGTCTATCATCTTTGCCATCCTAAAAACACCATAGGAGGTTCAGATTCTGGATTATTCACAAACTATTATTTTTCATTACACTCTCAAAAACACCACCGGATTCATATTCAAAGAATGAAGATGAAGCATCAATAGAAGATGCATACTACACTTGATTTTTTTTCCACTATTTTTACAAAATCTATTGACTGCATGCCATTAACAAAGATTAA
>Ga0315913_1003767_pt1 | contig 18212 bp, 9 predicted proteins | sample MpolsnodulesMG_FD_207736 | JGI IMG/M metagenome (GOLD analysis project Ga0315913, IMG submission 207736) | Medicago polymorpha root nodule microbial communities from Los Angeles, California, United States - small nodules | ecosystem: Host-associated > Plants > Roots > Nodule | place: USA... | reverse complement strand
TAAAACACCACACCACGTCAAAAATCAACATAAATCATATAAGTCATATAAAAGACTCTAAACTCAACCAAAAATAATTAAATAAGAAAATAGGGCGTTACAGTCGGGACTTGGAGATTTTTATGATGATGTATATTGATCTTATGACATGTATATTTTGGAGATGTATGACTTATATCCGCTGCGACTGTTGAGAAATCTTATATATGCATGTTGTTTGAATTTTGATGTGAAGACGTAGCGTCTATTTCTTGAATATTTATATTATTCGCGTGTATTATCGCTTTAATAGAAATACAGCGTTACATCAACAAAATATTAATAACACACCCTATTAAATGTCCAATAAGGATATGACACACTAAAACTATACCATGAGAAGAAAAAAAAAAAGAAGAAAAATACTAGAGAAGGGAAAATAGTACATTATTGTACAAGAACTGACACGTCAAAAATCTTACTAGAAAAACTCAATAAGACAAAATCAATGTAAATTAAAAAAGAGTGCCAAGTATATTTATATCTCTCCCTCGTAGAAAATATCATATCTGAGACGACAAATATCAATCTTTTGCTAAAGATTTCACTTGGTGATAACTTTGTACACAAAAATCTCTTTCAACTAAACAATGCTCACGACAACAACTTCAAATAGTATATCTTCATAATAGACTGAATGATAGACGACAAATGATATATCATGATACGAAAAATCAACAAAATTCATATGAGGCCCCAATTATAATTAAATATCATTGTTCACGTCTTTTTAAATTCTAAAATCACGATATCCAACCCAATAATGTTGTTTATCACGTCTAGTTTACCACTAGTATTATCGCTAGTATTTCACATGAGCCTAATTATAAATGAAGATTTTTTTTTTCTCACACTCACTCACCATTATCCTCCAAAATACACTCTAGCAATACCAAACGTTGAATTTGAGCTCAACATATTGAGGTTTACTACATTGTAACACACCCGATGATCTAGTCGATGATCTCACAGATTTAGCATCAACAACTTCAAATTTCTGTTCAGGGGTATAATTGGGTTTTGTCACATGTCCATCTTTTGTTTCTATAAATGATGCTCCATTTTCAAAAGCTTCCCCAACTGAATAAAATTCTCAAGTGTCTCCAATTCCATTACTACTTTTCATCCATGTCACCTACACACATTACATAAATAATTAAGCAATTAATATAACATATTGCAACCGTTTTATAAACGACATATTCATAAGAGTTTAGTATATGGATGATTAAAATAAGGGAAATGTTAACTTGTGCCCTTAGAGTACATGTTAAGGATTCCATTAATAGAAATTATGTATCGGAAATTGTGTTAATTTATTACTTAAAAAATTTAATATTAATTTTTTTCAATTAATACTTACCATTAGTGGCAAGAATTTAATGCTTAACGTGTGCCCTTCTACTAAATATTATTAAAACATTTCATTCGACGATCATTAATGATACGACTTATTAAAATTTTACCGTGAAAAAAAAAAGAAATGGAAGAAAATTCTAAAGAAGGAAAAATAGTACATTCTTGTATAGGAACACTCGTCAAAAACCTTGTCAAGAAGATTCAGTGAGACAAAATCAATTTTAATGAAATTATTTCTCTCCCTCGTACAAGATATCATATCTTAGATGACAAGTATCAATCTTTTATTAAACATTTCACTTGGTGATAACTTTGTACACACAAATTTCTTTCAATTGAACAATGCTTATAACATTATCTTCACACAATAGCCATAATAATTTACTTAGAAGGCAAACATTAAGTCTCACCATTAAGTAATTGTAGGAGTGTCTCCGTCTCAATGCCTTTGTATAAGTGACACATTATATCTTCATAATAGATTAAATGATTGACGTCAAATGATATATCACAATATCAAGAATCAACCAAAGTTCATATGGAGCCCCAATTCTACAAAATATATAATACTTCTTGACCAATTAATTTTCATCATTTAAATATCATTGGTCAGATCTTTTATTTTTGTTTTCAAAACATGATATCTAACTTAACAATGTCGTTTATCGCATCTAGTTTACCACTAATATTATTACTAGGATTGTACACAAACCCAAGTATAAATGAAGGTATTTTTCTTCCCGTCACTCACCATTATCCTTCAAAATACACACACGTTAGTTACTAGTTAGTTGACTTGATTTTATTAAATAGACGAAGTGACACTAGAATTGAAAATTCACCCAAACAAAACATCTAGCTGAAATTCAAACCACTATCGTAATGCTGATGGAACAATTTTGATATTTTTATCGATTGAATTAGAATTTGCACACCCTAATTAGTTGGCTTTGTTTACTACTTTACTTGTGTGTGCTTTCTCTTTTCTCCTCTCAGCAGTAAATGACATGTTTGATAGCAAGAAAACAGAAATAGAGTTCCCAAAATCAATAAACGTTTTCTAGTAAGAAAGCTCAAAGCAGGGTGCTAAAAGTAGCTCAGAATCATAAATGGATTCTCTCTCTTCCCACTTTTGCTTCACTTTTCCTTTTCTCTTTACCTTCTTCTAGCTTCTGCAATTTCTGACCTAGCTTTTCAATTTGGGGCTATTTATGATACTCAATTCAATGCTCTCTCTTTCTTTGATTCATTGACTACATACTTTCCCTTCACCACTCCTTTGAACACACTCTTTTTTACCCTCTTCTGCAAACTCGTGTGTGTATGTGTAACCCTTTATAGTACATCTTTTGGGAACTTGAAATTTTTCTCAAAAATTGAGAAAAAGTTTCATTTTTTAGTGTTTTTGCAACTTTTTAGGAGTTGGGTATTGTCTCATTTGTTCAGTTTTGTTTTAGATTTTGATTTGGGCTTTGTTCATTTACTTCAATGTTAAATTCTCAAACACATTTTTTTTTATAATGTTTAGTTTTTCTATATAATCTACTATTTTGTCACTGTATAAGGTTACTTTATTGTCTAGTTTAATCTGAAGTTAACTATTTTGAGTTTACTTCAAAGAAGTTTTAGGAAAGACTTTGATAGTGGTGGTTTTGGTATAATACATTTTGAGGAAATGAGTGAAAGTGAAAATTTTGAGGTAGATAGAAAGGAGGGTCCTTTAGATTGGAGGTTTGTGAGTGGCAACCTTGCAAATTCATCTGTAGGTTTGGTTTCCATGGAAAACTCTATGATGGGTTCTTCTTCATGTCCTAACTCAATGGTAGATTCATATGGTCCTAACTTTTTGGACCTTCTTACTAATTCTGAAAACTTGGGTGGTTTTTGTGATGTTAATGGTCAGAGCAATGAAGTGAGAAAAGATGGGTTTGGTTTTGCAAGAGTTAGTTGTGATGATAGAACAGTTGGAATGGGTTGGGACCTTGGTAGTAGTTCTATGATGAAGAGGGATGGTGTTTTAACAAATGGGGCTGAGATATTTCCTCAAAGTTTGTCTCAGTTTTCAACTGATTCTGGATTTGTTGATGCTGCAAGGATGTCATGTTTTAGTGCCGGGAGTTTCGTAGATATGATGAACTCATGTGGGATTCCTCAATCTATGGCTCTACCTCTACATGTGTCTCGATCTGTTGAGCATCTTGGTAGCGATGGAAGTCCAATCCAGAATGACCGAAGAAGTGATTGTCGTGTAATGTCTCAAGATGAAGGGAAACAAGCTCTTGGAGGGTCTTGTTATGAAGCTGATGGAGATGAATCAAGTGGTGATGATGGTTCCCAAATGTTGGATTGTGCAAGTGGAGAACCTTCTATTAAAGGTCTAAATCCAAAGAAAAGGAAAAGAAATGGACAGGTATATTTCTTTGAGTTGTATTTTTAGTATAGTTGATACTGTGGTTATCAATTTGAGGTTCAAATCGTGAATCGGACAATCTATTTTCTAAATCATGGATTGAATCTTTTATTGTGAATCGTAAGATGAATTACCAATAAAATTTGAATTTTTTAAGTAAAATCAAGTGACTTAGCAAAATTATAAGCTGTAGGTGAACCTCAATATAGTCGTAGGTCCAAGTCATTAATCAAATGACAAAAGGAAAGTGACTAAAGCTACGCTAATTATAGGTTGTGATTCATTAGATACAATCAAAATTCATCATAGTGAATTGGGATTAAAAATGAGGTTCATATCCAAAATAGATACACTAGGGATTTGTATTGATTGAGTTTAGTTTTGTATCGAATCAAGATACAACTCACATGTATCGTAAGATATTGATAACCATGACTGATATTGTTTCCCCTTGTCCATGTGAGTTTATTTTATTTTATTTTATCATCTGTCAGGATGGTGATAGTGATAAAGCCACCGGAACTCTTGAGCTACCAAGTGAAACTGCAAAGGACAACTGTGAGAGCAGGAAAAAGGGAAAGCAACAAACAAGTTCAACAACCAAGGCTTCTGGGAAGAATGCCAAACAGGGGTCTCAAGCTTCTGATCCGCCTAACGAGGGATACGTACATGTTAGGGCTCGCCGTGGTCAAGCAACAAATAGCCATAGCCTTGCAGAGAGAGTAAGATGTTCGAACTAAATTTATGTGATGAGAAAAAAAATTGTTTGGATTTAGATTTCTAATTATGTAGATTTCAACTGTAGGTGAGGAGAGAAAAGATCAGTGAAAGAATGAAGTTTCTTCAAGATCTTGTACCTGGATGCAATAAGGTACATTTAAAACTTGAGATTGGAAGATTTCACTACCTTATATTCATATGAGGATTTAGAGTGTTGTTTTCTTTTGATATATCATTGTTATTCTGTTTGTAGGTCACTGGCAAGGCAGTGATGCTAGATGAAATCATTAATTATGTACAGTCTCTTCAACAACAAGTTGAGGTATGGATAAAAGCATATTTCTAACCACTGATTATTAAGTCATCCAACTTATTTTCCCATATTTTTGGATTCTGCTTCAGTAAGTGTTGTCAATCATGAATCAGAGAAAATAACATTTGTTCAAATTCCGCTATTCCACATCGCTATAGCACCCTGCTATGGCTTCTATTTGACAACAATTGTCCTAAATAGTGTATCGCGAAACCATAGCAATTTGTTCAAATTCTGCTGTGCCATTAGTGCTATTGGTGCTATAGCTGTCATTTGACAAGATAGGCTTCAGTACGCTATCAGCATATGTTCCAGTAGAGTTTCTCATTGACATCGTTGACTGTTATAATGTTATTCTACCTGTTTGAAATTGCAATAATTTGAACAATCACTGCTGATGATTTAAATGCCAGTGTCATCTTTGTTACAATTGGTAAAGGATGACGAATAATTATACGATAAACTGTTTTGTTAGGTGCCTTTTTTAATTGTCCCTTATATATGTTTCTAGAAATCTATGCATCTTTTTCAGTTGAAGTTGACACATTTTTCTCCCTCTTGGCAGTTTTTATCAATGAAACTTGCAACAGTAAATCCACATGTGGATTTTAATATGGAACGGCTGCTTCCTAAAGATGTATGGTTCTAGTCTATTTGCATACCAGCAATTTTAAAGCTTACAATTAGCTATATATGCCTGACTGACCTTTATAAAATTGAATATTTTGTCAGATTCTTCAACATCAACCCGGTCCGTCATCTGCTCTGGGGTTTCTCAGAGAAATGCCAATGGCTTTTCCTCCATTATCACATTCATATCAACCAGGACTGATTCATTCAACTCTACCTAACATGGCAAATTTATCAGATATGCTTAGGCAGACTGTTCAACCACAGTTGGAACCTTTGGCTGGAGGGTTTAAAGAGCCAAATCAGGTCAATCCATTGCAAGCAGCCAAGGACTGAAATTTCCTCAACACCAATCCTTTTTTAATTTCAGTTTTACACTTAAAATTTAGTTTCTACAGCATGCTAAATAGTAAATAGAAATGATGGTTGGAGTCGATGAACAATGATATTGTTTAGTGTGCTTTATTTTGCAGTTATTGCAATATTCGAAAGTTTATTTCTTTCTACTAGGTTTACTTGATTGTTTTATAAATTTATGTACAAATTTGATACAATTTGCAATATAGCTGCATGAAGTGTGCGAGGCTGAACATCATAACGCGCCACAAACAACCTTCACAGCAACTTCTCCCGAGTAGCCACAACTTGGATGGTAAGCTGCGAGGCTGAACATCATAACGCGCCACAAACAACCTTCACAGCAACTTCTCCCGAGTAGCCACAACTTGGATGGTAAGCTGTCGCGAGCAAACAAACCTTTCAATATTTCTTGCTAAATTTTGCCAGAGAGAGGTAGTGGACTGCCCTGTTCCATGCTGATGCAGGTATCGTGCCAGCTGGTCAGATGAAAGTTAAGCCTTGATCTTCATTCTTCATCATAGGCGCATAATCAATACAGCACAATGCCTCTTTGGTATTTTCTGGATTCAAATGCACAAATACCTTAGTATCTCATATGTATAACCGGTGTAATACCTTTTATGGATGAAGTACTTCTTAGTATTTCTCTAGTGTCAAGGCTGTGAAGGGATTAATGCTAGGTTCAAGGAAGTAATCAATGGTTTTGTGAGTTCTTAGAGATACCCTTCAAGTTTGTTCAGTGTGCCTTTTACTAAAGATGTGCTAATCGATGATCTCATCGAAATTATTTGTTTCTTATTACTAGTCTCATTTTAATGCCTTGTTTGTTCAGTGTTAAATTTGCTCTTTAATGTTTTTACTAGACTAAAAGAATGGATGTTCAATTTTTTTCCCTAAAGTGATTTCACTCCAAATATCAAATTTTATAGAATGAGGTGAAAACTGTACCAATCAATGTAACTAAAAAGGATTAATTTCATGAATGCCACTTTTGAGAATACACATTTGGATGATATTAATTGCATGTAATCAACTTTCATTATAAATGTGAATGTGTAGTTTTGCTTATAATCGAGATAGGATTAAGTACATACAATAAGAGCAGAAGAGTTTCAGGTTTTGTTAACTTTTAATCATCCAAACAATGGATTAACTTCCCGGTATCAAGCTAGATTCACTCTTTATATAGACTCAACTTAGAAGACAATACAAATTACAACTTAGAATGCAATACAAATCAAACAATATGATAAAGAGATGAACACTTTGAATGCACAACTTGTTGATCTCTATTTCATCAATCCGAACCGGCAAAAGTTCTTGTGTCTTTTACAATATTCTTTCACCAATTTATCAGTTATATGACGTTGGAGAGCGTTGAAACTCATTTCTCACTGGGTTATGTACAACTGTAATCCTCTTTTCCTTGTAACATGAATGATCACCAAATGTTTTTCCTTTTCTCCTTCTCTATAATCCTGCAACTTCCTTCTCCATCTACTGCACCAGCCACTGCCATAACCTCCACTCCCCCAAATACCTTGTATTTGTTTATAGATTTCAATTTGGTCATTGTCTCGTTTACAACTGCTTCAATAGAATTGTGAGAGAGAAATGTGATCTACTTAGGCTGAGCAACAAAGGTTAGCTTATGGTTCTCGGATCGGACCTTTCATCGACCCGGTTCTTTCAAGGTTTTCACTATGATGATTAATCATCTTTATTTTCTCCGAGTCCTCAACATCACGTAGACCATAATTCATATCAGGCACATAACCCTCTTTTACCATTTTGTAATTCAACTATGCAAGCTTTTCAGTTTGGTGATTAAGCATCTTTATTTTACTTTTCATTGAACCTCTTATATGAGAAAAGGATGTTTAAAACTATTTGTTACTGACATTGCTTGCCCTTCTGAGAATTTCTTGTGTTGTACTCATCAACCTCTGTCCCTTGTTTTTTTTTTTGTTGACAAAACTGTCCCCTTTGTTACAGCTTAATAGTTTAATTGTCAGGACATTTTATGTGAGTTACTAGGGTTTCCACACTCTCCATCCATGTCTCTATGTTTATCTGACCTCCCTATGTATGTTTCTTTGATTAGTTGAGTACATGTTCACCAATAGGTCGATAACAACAAAAAAAAAGTTGCAAAGGATGCATTTTTTACACCTTAACTTTTAAAAAATTGCGATTTTGGACCCCTAACAAAAAAAAAACAATTTTGGTCCCTTTAGTCCCAAAATTTCTGAGAAGACGCCATGTGTCCTTAAAAAGGGGTCATAATAGCAACTTTTTGTAAAGATTAGAGGTCAAAAGAACATATTTCCCTTATGTTAGGGGGTCAAAAGAGTATATTTCCCTAAACTAAGGTCACTTTTGCCATTTTTTTTAACGGGTGGGGTGGTGGTCAAAATCACTACTTTTGCAAACTTAACGGGTGAATAGTGCGTTTAAGCCAAGACAGAAAGAAAAGAAATTTGATAAAGAAAAGGGTGAAAAGAAAATCTTGAAATAGTGATTTAAAATTGTTGAATGATTTTCTTATTGATAAAAGTTTAGATGGATTGAGTTTCGGGGTTCATTAGAGTCAAAAAATGCTTCAAACTTGTAATTAAATCTTCATTGGCATTGAAAGATTTATTTATGCTAAAATAAATTAACATAAAATATACATCTAGAAAAGTAGTAAATTTTAACACAAGACAAAAAAAAACTTTAATTTAAACTTTTTTAAGACAGGAAATACATGTGCCCTAAAAATTGTGTGTTTTTTTTTTTTTATAGATGGATAGGGTAACAATAACAATTGACAATATAGAACCTCAATCGCGACATTCGAGTTAACAATGTTGATGTTTTTGTCAATTGACCTATGACTTAAATACTAAAAATTGTGTTATTTTTACGTGATAAAGTTAAGAAACTTAGTTAAATTTATAAAAAGTTAATACGAAAGTAAGAAAACCAAAATTCATAATTCACCGTACAAGGATGATGTGTTAGGATCTTTCAAAAGGAGTGTCTTGTCTAAAAACTTATCATCACATATCTTGTCTAAAGAATAATATAAGACCACATAAAACGGTGGTGTTCAAAGCCACCTTCAACGTGTTGAAGCCTTGCAATGGTGAGTTGAAGTTGGATGATAAATGATGTGGAGGAAAGAGGTGATGAATATCTTCAACTAGTTGAATGCTGCAAAAAGCCAGGGACAGCAGGCCACTTGGCGCGTTTTGGTTTGTCATAGTGAGTGCGTGCATCCCACGCGCCGACAGACGCGAGTGGGATTGGCAGTGACGCGGAGAGAGAAGAGGATAGTGGAAAAGGTCTAACACATGACGCTTCTTGATTGGCTGTCTGTATTTATCTCATCTTAATAATTTGAACTCAATTATTTCATTGCAAATTATTTTTTTTAATAATTTTTTTACCAAAATTCATGATTTTTTTTGTGTCTAAAAATAGAGACTTGGTTCATTTGATTTGGACACAAAAAAAAAAACGAAATTTTCCACTATCTTAATATTATTATCTTTCTATTAGCTTTTATTTTGAAGTTTTAATCTTCTTTTAAAAAAATAAAAATAAATTATTTAAATAAATTTTGTTTGTACAAAAAACTAAAAAATAATTTGTTAAGTCTTTATTATTTTAATTTAATTATAATCGATAATTGTAATTTTATGTAATCATAAAAACAAAAATATAAAATTAAATAAGAATATGAAATAAAAAGTGATGGGGTAAAGTGTTGAATGAAAAACTATCGGAGAAGGTAAAAGTTGAATGAATGTTGAATTATTAGGTGGAAGAGAGAGAAAATGATGTGGAGTGTTGGGAATTGAAAAAGTGGATGTTGAGTTTTTTTCCATTGTAAATGGTACTCTCTTGGGTTTTTATTTTTTTATATTATGAATTAAATAAAAGGAAATATTAACGAGTGCTCCCGGATTACTCTTTAAGCATCTAAAGTACTAAGATTTTATGAAAGTTTATACATTTATTGCATTGGAATTGAAGTTTTACTTTTTTTTTTGAAGAATAATTTCTTCCTTAGAAATACTTAAAGAACGTCTCGAAGACACTCGTTAACAAGACCCTTAAATAAATCAATTTTTGTTGACTTATTTTTCTTTTTAGACAGTGTCTTGCAAAATTGTGCTCTAAGGACTAAGAGTACAAGGTAAAAAAACTAAATGTAGAAATTTAATTTTGAAAATTGCTTATTCATAAGAGTTTGAAAACTTAATGCAACAATTATTTTTTAATTGTTAAAAATATTTAAATTCAGCGGGTGGCGGCATATATATTATCGCTGTTGCGTTCTTGTCTGAAAACAAAACCATTGAATTCATTCATGTTCTTCGAATGTTGAACAATTCAATCCATTTCCATTCCTCACCATCATTCTACTTAACATTCCAATTCCTAATACATGTCACTCTCACACTCTTCTTCCTCAAACCACTACTGTGCATTACTCAAACTCTGCTGCGAAACCCACAACTTCACCAAAGCAAAAACCCTCCATTCTCACATTATCAAAACTCTTCCATACCCTGAAACCTTCCTCTTAAACAATCTCATCAGTTCTTATGCCAAACTCGGCTCAATCACCTACGCCCGCAAGGTGTTCGATCAAATGCCCCACCCAAATCTATACTCATGGAACACCATTCTTTCTGCTTATTCGAAACTGGGTCGTCTTTCTGAGATGGAGTACTTGTTTGATGCAATGCCCAGACGAGATGGGGTGTCGTGGAATTCACTTATTTCGGGCTATGCTGGTCGTGGATCGATTTATCAGTCTGTAAAGGCTTATAATTTGATGTTGAAGAATGATGGGTCGTTTAATTTGAATCGGATTACGTTTTCGACTTTGCTTATACTTGCGTCGAAACAAGGGTGTGTGAAATTGGGTAGGCAGATTCATGGACATGTGGTGAAGTTTGGTTTTATGTCGTATGTTTTTGTTGGGAGTCCGTTGGTGGATATGTATTCGAAGATGGGAATGATATCTTGTGCTAGAAAGGTTTTTGATGAGATGCCTGAGAAGAATGTGGTTATGTATAATACATTGATAATGGGATTGATGCGGTGTGGTAGGGTTGAAGATTCGAAAAGATTGTTTTTTGATATGCGAGAAAGGGATTCGATTTCTTGGACATCGATGATTACGGGGTTTACTCAGAATGGGTTGGATAGAGATGCGATTGATATTTTCAGAGAGATGAAACTGGAAAATCTACAGATGGATCAGTATACGTTTGGAAGTGTTTTAACTGCTTGTGGTGGTGTTATGGCTTTGCAAGAAGGAAAGCAAGTTCATGCTTATATTATTAGGACAGATTATAAGGATAACATATTTGTTGCCAGCGCTCTTGTTGACATGTATTGCAAATGTAAGAATATAAAATCAGCAGAAGCAGTTTTCAAAAAGATGACTTGCAAGAATGTTGTGTCTTGGACTGCAATGTTAGTGGGTTACGGACAAAATGGTTATAGTGAAGAAGCTGTTAAAACATTTAGTGATATGCAAAAATATGGAATTGAGCCAGATGACTTCACCCTCGGCAGTGTAATTAGCTCATGCGCGAACCTTGCAAGTCTAGAAGAGGGTGCTCAATTCCATGCTAGAGCCCTCACTTCTGGCCTAATTTCTTTTATCACCGTTTCCAATGCTTTGGTTACATTATATGGTAAATGTGGAAGCATTGAAGACTCCCATAGACTTTTTAGCGAAATGAGCTTCAAGGATGAAGTCACATGGACTGCACTTGTTTCTGGATACGCTCAGTTTGGTAAAGCCAATGAAACAATCATGTTATTTGAAAGCATGCTAGCACATGGTTTAAAGCCTGACAAGGTTACCTTTATTGGGGTTCTTTCAGCTTGTAGTAGAGCAGGATTAGTGGAAAAGGGAAACCAGATATTTGAATCTATGATTAACGAACATGGGATTGTACCAATTCAAGATCATTACACTTGCATGATTGATCTCTTCAGCCGAGCTGGGAAGATAGAAGAAGCAAGGAATTTTATAAACAAGATGCCTTTCAGTCCTGATGCAATAAGTTGGGCAACCTTGTTAAGCTCGTGTAGATTCTATGGGAACATGGACATTGGCAAGTGGGCAGCTGAGTTTCTTATGGACTTAGACCCACATAACACTGCTAGCTATGTCTTACTTTCGAGCGTATATGCTGCTAAAGGAAAATGGGAGGAAGTTGCTAGGTTAAGAAAAGATATGAGAGATAAGGGTCTGAGAAAGGAACCGGGATGTAGCTGGATCAAATACAAGAACCAAGTGCACGTTTTCTCTGCCGATGATAAGTCAAATCCATTTTCAGATCAGATATATTCTGAGCTTGAAAAGTTGAACTACAAAATGATAAAAGAGGGTTATGTGCCTGATATGAATTCTGTTCTGCATGATGTTGGTGATTCAGAGAAAATAAAGATGCTTAATCACCACAGTGAAAAGCTTGCAATTGCCTTTGGGTTGTTATTTATTCCTCCTGGTCTGCCCATACGAGTAGTTAAAAATCTTAGGGTTTGTAGCGATTGCCACAATGCAACTAAATATATCTCTAAGATCACCCAGAGAGAGATTCTAGTAAGAGACACTGCCCGGTTCCACTTGTTTAAAGATGGAACGTGTTCGTGTGGAGACTTTTGGTGATTGTGTATTGAAGTCATTGCAGATGGAATATCATCTATGTTCTTTTGTATCAATTAAACTTCTTCACTATCCCCTGTTGATTATTTATTTCTCTTAGATTTGGATCTAACTCAACGTCTCAAAGCCAGCTTCCAAGATTAGAGATTTCAATTCTTTATCAACACTTTCAGGCCTTATCTCTAGTCAAATGTAACACTTGGAGTTTTTTTCAATATGCCCCGCTTGAGTTTGGTGGGTGGATACTATAGTGGGTGGCCGATAGAACAGACTTCCACGCCATCTTAGATATGGATTCTACCCAACAAATCCGACTTTAAGGTGAGTGGTGCCCATTCCTTATAGACTCTTTCAGATCTTATCTCTAGTCAATGGGAAACTTCGATTTTTCTCAATAGTTTCAAATATCAAATGCATTTTTGGAGATAATGATTTGTTTCTCTAAATAAGGCAGTCTTTCATATTCAGATTATTGTTTCCCTAATGAATCTGTATCTTCATAAATTCTGATGAGCATGCAACAAAGTGCAGTGAGTATAGAGGAAAGCAGTTAGAAAGGAAAGGGAAATTATAGCTGAATAGACAGGTGGCACTTTGTGATTGGAAGGTAAGAAAGGTGGGGTCGTTACAAAGGGATTGAGGGTGAGCATTGGGTATGCTTAGTGTGTAGTTGGTAGTTTGGGAATGAATATTGAGAGTTGATTCTCATCTCAGCAGAGGGCTCTATCTTCTCATTAAGAGTGTCATTTATCTTTTACCATTCTTCAATGATATTCATCTCCACCCATTGTTCATTTACTGTATCATTATCTCTTGTATAGTGGGTTGATCCTCTGAGTTTACTATTAATACCATTTCATCAGTTTTAGTTTATCATTTTATTTGGTTCTATTAAATTCATTACTTTGTATACATTTATATAATATACTTTTTAACAAAAAACAGATAGTAAAAGCTAAAATAATACACTATTGGATCAATTTACATTGGAATTCAATTAGTGTTGATCCATTTAGACTGCATGAGAAACTGCTGATTTCTATATTACTAAGTTGTGCAATGATTGTAATGGAGATGGAATTATATTCAAGGAACAGAATTATAGTGAATACTCATGCAGTATATCCAGTCACTGTTTCCTTTTAAGGCTGCTCAAGTACACTTAGATCTTGCTGTTGTTTCTGCATGAGATACAGAAGATTTGGTTAAAAACTGTAAGATAAAGGGGAGCAATATTCATACGGGGCAGGAAAACACAAGAACAATAACCTGCAACTGGGTACAAATTTCGATTACTTCGGCTATAGGGGCCCAATCACCAAAGTTCATCTCAATAAATTGGTAAGCAATGCCAGTCCTTCCACTCCCTACTATGAAGAGTCCACCCTTTATTTCTCCTTCCCCTCTAAAGTTTTTTTGAAATCCTGTAGCCTTTGCACGCTTGTAATTGCAAATTGCTCGAGGGTTCAACAAAAATCCTGAGAAAAATTTTTCCTTGAGTAGTTTTCCCCCTCCAAGAGCTTTGAAGAAATCCCTACCCCGATCAAGAAGTACACCACCACCCCAGTACCGAGGCCAAAAATCTTTGATCTACTCCAATATGATAATAAGTCAAGTAATGATTAGTTGATTGAAAGAACAAATAATTGAAGTTGAAGTTGGTGTTTTTGCTAATACCTCTGACTCTATGTGCTCATGAACAACCACAAATAGTTGAACCCCAAGTGCATCAAATATGGGTTTCCTGGAGAAGAGCTTGTGTGCCTCTGCTCTGCACATGATGCACCTGTTTGCATGTTCAAGGGGAACTAATGAAACCTGAATCTATAGCTTAAAGTTATATTTTTGTTCTACTTTTGCATTTGTTCATCCCTGTTGGGTACACTGTTTCTTTTATTTCTTGTTTATTTGCTCTGGTGCAGTGTGTGTCTATATATATACGTTATGTTTCTTATGTTTCTTTATTGTCTACTTAAGCATATAACGACTGTTGCAAGCTTACTTCTCTGAACTCGTGCATGCAGCTATCACAACTAACAAGGACATGGGTGCAACACAATGACGGAAATTACAGATATTATAAGAATTTACCCTGGTCGTCGGAGACAAAGGAAAACAGCTGGTTTGTCTTGCCACAGTTCTGAGGCTTTCATTGGAGGTGTCTTCATTTTTACCAATGGTTCCATTCCAATCTTATACTCTGGAGTTATTTTCTGAACCGATATATTTTCAATAGCAACATAAGGAGCAACTTGGTCACTGACTGGAGGAGGTTGCACACAACCACATGCTCTTGGCTCAGCTGGCTCAGAAGCCACAATCCCCTTAAACACGTATCCATCTTTAATCTTTAGCTCAGTAAGTGATTGTTCAAATGATCTATCAGAAATTGTATTACTTCTAGTTTGCATTCTCATCATACTATTGGAGCCATTAGATGCAAGTCTATTTGGGATGCTTTCATGTCTATACATCAAGCTGCTTCTTCTCCTAGCCATAATTCCGCGTAATTTAAAGGACTCATCGATTGTTCTGTCTATGAAACGGACAATATGGCCTCTCTTCATGTCAAACTGAGTAGAAAGATCCATGCTGCTTAAACTCATAAGCTCTGGCAGATTTTTTCCACTGGCCTCTAGCTTATCTGCATATTGCATCAATCCACGATCGTGTAGGTATGCCCTTATTCCAATTGAGTCCTATGCAATCAGAAAATAAAGACTTAGAAACATTAATATTATAGTTGATATCACTTACCTTACCCTCTAAAGTGGATGTGTAGAGGATTCAGATCCGATGGGAGCTGTTAAATTATAAAGGGTTAAATAAGTAAACGGTCCCCTTAAATATACCAACATTTGATTTTAGTCCCCCTAAAATATTCCTTAGGCTTTTGGTTCCTCTAAAATTTTTCATTTATGAAATTAGTCCCTGCTCTACATTGAGTATTACACTAGAGCAGGGACCAATTTCATAAATGAAATTTTTTAGAGGGACCAAAAGCCTAAAGAATATTTTAGAGGGACTAAAATCAAGTGTTGGTATATTTAGGAGGACTATTTACTTATTTAACCCAATTATAAAAGTTCATTCTGAAAGGGATTATAATTGAAAGATAGTAAAAGCATACTTTGATGCAGACTTGTTTCGAGTTTGATGAAAGCTGACGAAAAGAATAACCAACCTTTTGCCGCTGTGTCATTTTTATTGAGTTCATGTCGTCGGAGTCCATAACCTTCATTGTTGGCACGTCATCCCAACCTTCATCCAACAACTTCGGGAGCAGCTCCTTCAAAACTCCATTTCCTATGAATTCTTCTATTGAAAATGAAGACATTCTTTTTCTGATTTTGAATGGTTGATCTGAATGAGTGATGTTGTTATCATATAAATGTGCATTTGTATGATGCAAGATATGATTTAATATAGCTTTGGGTAATAATGTGACAAGCTAGTTAAAACCATATTACTCTGCCGTATATGGCCAACTTATATCCTTTAAATAAGAGGGAAGGATCAGGCGGCACAATAACTACCTGACTTAAGCAAAAACATTTACTGATGTTTAAGTTTGATAAGGACTTGTACATTTGGTAAGGATTTGTACAAAACAAACCAAATTTACAGGTTTATTTGGCAACTTCAAAGTTGCTTGATACCTCAAAATGGTTTTTTCCTTATGCCGGCCAAAATCTGCAGTGCTCACGGAATTTTTAAATGCTCTTGCTGGTGCGTAGAAACATTGCTTTTATTGCTAATGAGGACAGTTTTTTGAAGTGGAAGGATCTCGTAATTTTTCAAGTTCTGTCTTAGTCTTAGGAATAAATTAGAGAAATAAATTAATAGACGAACTATAAAAATAATTTTAAGGTTGGCATATGATGAGTCATTTCATTTCACATATTTTAATTAATAAAAATAAAAATAAAGCCAATTTGAGTGGGATCAATAAAAAATCACCATCTCCTTCAAGGCTGCAACCCAAAAGCTCCACAATTAGTTTTATTGTTATTAGAGATATAGTAAATTATAGATTATGAGTAAGTTTTATTTTACCATCAAAGTTTTATTATTCAAGGTGTAACTTGCATATAAGTTTTAACTTTGGAGAGGATAATTGCATATAAGTTATAAATTTGAGGGAGTAGTTGGGACATAAATTTTAAATTTGAGGGTGGTATTTGCACATAAATGTTAAATTTAGAGGGGTATTTGCATGGTTAGTGGGTGACACAAATGTTAATTTTGAAAAGAAAAAAAAATCAGTTTTTTTTTCGAAAAAAAAGGTCAATTACCCCTATCTGACGTGGCATGACTTTTTGACCATGTGGCAGTGCCATGTGGACAGTTAACGACCACATCATCATGTTGGATGGAGGAAATTAACGGAGGGGGGTAATTGACAGACACTTGACAATTTCAGAGGAGTTTTTGAAGTTTTGCAAAATTCAGGGCAGTTTTTGACGAAAGTTACAATTTCGGGGTAATTGACGATTCACTCTTTTTTTTTTTTTATCTATCTGCTTCATCATAGGGTTTCACCAAACGTAGGGATTCCCGAATTCTTGATTGTAACATCCGATTCAATCACCAGCTTCATCCGTAAACCAGGTTAGTTATTGAGAGATTTCATTTCTGAATCAAAGTTTTATCTTTATTTTCTCATTCTGCAAAGTTTTATCCTTACTCTTAATTTTCGCAGATCTGAAATGAACCTTATGAATTATGGTTTTTTTTTCTTCTGATTTAATTTGGTAGATTCATCTGAAATGAATTTAAAATAACTGCTGCAATTGTTTGTTTGAATTTGAATTTGGTAGATATAATTATAATGGGTGGTGGAGTTAAAAGGCAGAAAAGCTCTGAATCACATGATGCTGATGTTGATGCTGCAACAAACAAGAAGAACATGAATATGAAGATTGTGCAATGCTCAAGTAGTTCAAGTAATCGTAATCGTAATCGGTTTTCAGAGCTCCCTCAAGACGTGATGCTTGCTATCCTTTGTTTAGTTCCTCTTACCTGTTTACTTAACTCTGCAAGGTATGTCTCCAAACATTGGTTTACTGCTATTCCATTCTGCCTACGTCTTAAACCACCCGGTCTCTACGTTGTAAATATCAAGTCGGGTAGAAAGTCTTATTTCCTAGATCATGTCAATGGACAAAAGATTCATTTCGGAACGCCTTCAAAAATGGGTACTTTATTGGATACTTGTCATGGCATATTACTGCTTTGTAAAGGGATTAGACTAACTTTTGCAGTAAACCCTATCCTTAAGTTATGCTTTAAAATTCCAATTTATCCCACTCGTTCTAAAGGATCAATTCGTTTTAGACCAACACTGCCCAATTCAAGTTGTTCGTAACAGATGTTCTAAATGTTTCGGGGGTTGATTGGTATGTTTTTTACGTCCTAAGAATTGGAGTTGATCACACATGGGAAGAGATAGCAACTAGAAAACAAGCTATCCTCGACGCTCGATTTTTATGGAAACCTGTTTATAATGGAGAAAATCATATCTATTGGATAACAAAAGATGGAGTTACTGTGATGGATGTTGACAGGGAAATTCTTATAGGAGAGTATCCACTCCCCCCTCCACCAGTAAATTCTTCTCTGTAGGGGGTTGTTTTATGGATGGGAGATCGTCTTTCTTGGATTGTTACTGTTCAAGGTATTAGTAGCACTTTAACATA
>Ga0315913_1003766_pt1 | contig 18225 bp, 6 predicted proteins | sample MpolsnodulesMG_FD_207736 | JGI IMG/M metagenome (GOLD analysis project Ga0315913, IMG submission 207736) | Medicago polymorpha root nodule microbial communities from Los Angeles, California, United States - small nodules | ecosystem: Host-associated > Plants > Roots > Nodule | place: USA... | reverse complement strand
TATATATATATATATATATTGCCATTACGGAAAAAAAAAGTTACAGCACAGTTGTAAGACACTTCATGCCTTTAATATGAAGATAAAAAGGAAGAAGAAAACACAAAACAAACCTTCAATAAGAAATGTCAACACTGTATAATGGTAATAAATCAATAAGTAGATTTATTTATTTATTTTTTAAATAAAAATTTAAAACATTTGAGTGGATAAAATTTGATATTTACTTTGTACCAAAAAATAGTTCGAAATTTACTTTTTCTAAAGAATATTTACTTATTATTAAAAAATTATCTTGTATTTATTTGGAATTCCCTTAACAGAATGTATTTATTTGAAGTTTTTTCGGGGGATCCATGTATTTATTTGAAGTTATCTTGTAAATAAATTATCCAATAATTCCTTGTTCAAAAAAATTATCCAATAATTTAAAATATTAGGAAATTTGTGAATTAAATTTATTCAAAATAAAAACTTAATTCAACAAATAAACTTTTTTTTTTGTCAGGTAGCCTAGTGGCTAGAATTCACCTTATAAGGTGAATAAGTGAGGTTCCGGGGTTCGAACCCCGGCTCTTGCATATAATAATGCATTGTCCTACCAACTGAGCTATGCTCACGGGACATTCAACAAATAAACTTTATATTGATGTATTTTTTTTTTTTTGGGTGATAATAATGTAATTTTTTTTATATGTAGGGTCATAGGGGTGCGAACATGCCAGACCGTCCGACAGGGGCCTACGGTCTAACATATTTAAAGCCTAGTTCGGCTAACAAGGTCAGACTCAAGCTTTTTATAAGGCTTATTTAATTAAATAGGTCAAGCTAAGGCTTTAAAAAAAATCTATTAAACCCGTCAAGCCGACCTATTAAGCTTTTTATTTATAATATATCTTCCACTTTTGATATTGTTGAAGTTTTTTTTCTTCATAAACTCAAGCCTTCATATGATTGGTTATTTAGTAGCAGATATATTAGTGTGACATTCAATAGCAAACATATTCATGTGGTTTAGGCCTTCATAAGTTTTGACATATTTAGCGTAAAATAGGTTTTTAAATATGATTTCAGGCTTCATTGGAACTTTAAAAACAAACCAGACTTAAGTCAAACTTTGAAAATGAGCCTATGACAAGTAATGGGTCAGGCTCAGGCCAATCATTTTTGAAGCAGGCCAGACTTAGGTCTTACAAAGCCCAGCCCGGCCTAGCCCATTTCCACCCCTATGTAGGGACATTGTATAATATGTGCGGGGATCAGGGTTCGAACTTCAAACACCCCATTTATTCACTTGAAAAGGTGAATTTCTAGTCGTTTGACAATAAAATAATGTAATTTTTTTACGCTTAAATATGTAAATGGTCCCTGTAAGTTCACACATTTTTGGTTTTGGTCCCTGTAAGTTTTTTTGTTCTAAAACAAACCCTGTACTTTGATAACCTTTTGGAAAAGGTCCTTGCCGTCAGCTTCCGTCAACAAAAACGCCATGGTGGCTAACGGAGCACACGTGGCAGGTCATGAGTTGGCAAAATTGATGAGATGGCATGAGAGATGATAAGTTGTTAGAATACAGGGACTAAAATCAAAAACATATATTGACATAGGATGAAATTAAAAAACGAAAACATCAAAATTTGAATTAAAACCCAAACTTTCAATCTTCTTCTTCCTCTCAAATACCAGCCTTCTTCCTCTCAAACTTTCCCCAATCTCTCCTATACCTTCCGCCCTTGAACCAAAACCCATCTCCTTCTTCAACAATGTCTTCTAATTCCATTACTCAATCATCATCCAATGAGTTACCTATGTGTGGTTGCAACAGAATTATGAGAATGTTCGTATCCAATTCACTTGACAACCCTAAAAGGAGATATTGGAAATACCCAACCTATATGGTGAGTTTGTTGTTGTAATACTTTGTTGTTTTCTTATTTTCACATATTTTAATCAGCTGAATATGTTTGTTTTCATCTCAGGCTGCTAGTAGTTATAAATTGGAATGGTACTCAGGCGATGAATAATTGGAAGAATAATAATTTGAAGGGTACATAAGGCGATGTGTAGTGTCGCCGTTGCGGCAATCTGCGGTGGTGCTCATGCGAGATGTATTGGCTTCGAGAAGGATGAGGACACATAAGGAGACACACAAAACAACAATGTATAAATTGGAATGTGAGTTTGATAAATTAGCATGGGTTGCAATTAAATTAATTGGAATTCTAAATTGAATTGACATGAATTGGAACTCACCTTCATGGGAATGAATTGGCCACAACTCATGAGATATTTATCATGGCTAATACATATGGACAAAAGGCTAGAATTATGCAGAAGTTGGAACTAAGCATTGTATCTAGTATAGGACTTTTTTAAACATAAACATTTGTAAATTATGCAGAAGTTGAAGCTAAGCACTGTATCTAATATAGGACTTTTTTAAACATAGGCATTTGATATAGGACTTTTTTAAACATAGGCATTTGTAAATTTGACTGCTTTATTAAGAGTTCCTGGCCTTTGTTGCGTACATGCTTTGTAGCTTTGTAACTGCAATATTTCAGCAGCTTAATAGGAATCAAAAGGCTTGTTTGCAATGTTATAATCAAGGTTTTGATAACATGACACAGTTTAAAAGTGGTGATACTTTTTAGGATGTGTATAACTATACTTTGTTGCAACATGGAGAAGCTTTATAAGTTTTAAAATCTGATCATATTTTATCTTGTTGGAGAAAATGAGTTTTTCCTTCAAGGGTGCAAGGTAATGGGAGATTGGGGAAAATTTCAGAGGAAGAAGGAAGAAGAAACAAAGAATAGTGAGAGGAAGAAGATGGAAAGTTTGATTTTTAAAATTCAAAATTTGATGTTTTCTTTTTTTTAAATTCATCCCTATGTCAATTTTCGTTTTTGGTTTTAGTCCCTCTCATGCCATTTCATCAACGTTTTCCAACTCAGAACCTACCATGTAGGCCTCCGTTAGCCACCAAAGCGTTTTTGTTGACGGAAGCTGACGGCAAAGACCTTTTCCAAAAGGTTATCAAAATACAGGGTTTGTTTTAGAACAAAAAAACTTACTGGGACCAAAACCAAAAATGCGCGAACTTACATGGATCATTTACATATTTAAGCCTTTTTTTTATTACATAGTGATGATGTAATCTTATATAGAATTATCAATGAGTTTTTGAATAAATATTTAATAATGATAGTAACTCTTAATTATTACTTTTCGAGAAAAATATAAACATTGCTTTTGCTAAATCAGAAAAGAAAAAAAAAAACCAAAGTCCAATAAGATTTAGTTTACAAAATAAAGGAAAGTGGCTCAATAGTATGTAATATATTTGGCTAAACAAGAACAAACCTATCCAACTTTAATAAAGATAAAAATATCATTTCTCAATATAAAACAATAGAGAATGTAAAAACAATAGGTGAATATTGACACGAAAATCAAAACAATAAAAAAGAAATAAACATATGATATGTGTATGAGAAAGAAAGTTGTCACACATATAATAAAAAAAATAGTTGTACAAATATCATTTATCTTTCTATTTATATGAGATACACCAAAGTCATCTTTTTATTGACGTTAACGACGAATGCTATTTTTTCTTTTGGGCAATGATGAATGTTTTAGTTTTTGGAAAATTACACCAACCTCCACTGAAATGCGTAAATATAACTCACACACCCTCCCTCTATTTCACCAATATGCAGATGCCTCCCTTGGCGTTAAGTCCCGTCCAGCTGCCGTCACACTTCTCTGTTTCCTTGATGCAAGCAACTAGGGGTGGCTATATGATACATGAGATCCATATCCATCTAATCCATCCACTACAAAATTCATCCAATCCATCCATCAAACAAAAAAATTTGTTAATGGATTGGTTTGGATCAATCCATTAAAAACTATGGATGAATTTGATCCATCCACCTTATTTTAGAAATCTAATGAATCACCTCTTTCAAATAAAAAAGTCTAATGGATAACTTCAAAAAATATTAATCTATTTTATTTAAATAATTATATTTTTGATTATCACCTTTTTTTTAACTAAACTATTTTTTTTAATTAAATCATATCTCTCCCACTTTTTTTAATTTCATAAAATAAAATACCAAAATGAATAATTTTTTTATGCAAAATAGCTTATTAAGATCTATTAAGATCAAAAGTGAAGATGGAAATTTTTGAGGGACTAAAAGTTGAAGGAAAATTTTAGAGGGACTAAAACGAAAAGTTGATATATTTATAGGGACCAAAACCATATTTAACTCTTTTCTTGTGTTAAAAGGAAAAATTAACCCAAATTAAGTGCCCTTATTTTGAAAAACTGCTTGATACTCAGTTCTTAGCAAACTATGAATCTGGGCTAGATACAATTTACATGAGTTGAAGATAAGCTGGCTAAATAATATGTTTTATTTCGTTTGTGTATTGTAAAAAGTTGTGATCTAGATTCATGTCCAATCCCATATGACTCTAGCCTACCCTTCACACTTTCAACTATCAGAGGATTATGCATTTACAATATTAAAGACTAAAGATGGTTTGTTATCTATTTTGGTGTTGTGAAAGTGTAGAAATGAATCTGCATTCGTGAAGATGGTTTGCTATGCTCATAGTGAGCGCTTGCAGGTTCAAGCAAAAAAATGGCCAACTCTGGTTAAGTCACCAGGAAAAAACACAATGCAACTTCCAAATGAATTGACGTTGAAAAAAAGGATATATGCAAATGCAATTATAGAACTGAATAAATTGACGTGTCCATCATCAATCATCATACTCTTGTCAATGTGGGCTACCAACAATTTCTACTACTATTATGAACTTCTAAATTTCATAATTATGATTTTCTTGAAAAGAAATTTGGCATAGGTACATTGTAAATATGATAAACAAATACAACTTCAAAAGACCTATAAATTGTTACCAATTTGAAGTCTATAATAAGAGTATTGACTAACCTAGAATAGAACATGCTAAATATTTGGGCATGTATACTATTTAAGTAACATTATTGTCATGGTGTATTTTGTTACGTAAGTTTCATGGAACACGACTCAACCACAGGCGGTCCAATGCCGGGCAACCTGTCTCAGACGTGGGCCAGGAAAGTAATAGCAGGGAAGTTGGAAGGATGAACATGGGTATGATGATCTTTTGCTTCAAAGGTAATGTAATTAGTAGTAAGGGGAATACGCCTCCTAGTTGCCTTGACAAGGTCAACAAGAGAAACAAAACTTAGAACAATAATAATGAAACATAGATATAATATAACAATGGTGGTGACTCGCGAAGTAGTTTAGAACCTGATTGTACTTTTCCAAAAAAGCATGCATACAAAAATATACAGAGCGGAAGAGAGAGGAAGAGAAAAAGACGTACACTTAGAATCTAAATCATGTAAATATACTGAAGCTAAGTGTTTTTGAAGACAGAGGAGTGGGCGGGGGAATAAAAAGTTTGTTATATGTTGTGAATTAATTAATCCCCAATTATGTTATCCAAAGCCCATAAATTGCCCACTCTTTTTAACCTTCGTTCGAATTTTGAAATGCTTATGATAAGTTCAACATTTAGAAGAAAAAATAGCTACAATCGATCTATAGTTTAATGCATTTCTTCATCATATTTCACACACTTGAATTGTACTAAAATCTAAACGTGTAAAATAAGTTTTTCAGCACTATTGCACATCTTGAATGTACAATTTAAATGTGTAAATGTAGTTTTTAGATTGTTGACTTAATTGCAGTTTTAGTCCCCCATTTTATTCAATTTTTGGATTTTGGTCCCTCCATTTTTAATTCCACAATTTTGATCCCTCAATTTTCATAATTTTTTAATATACATGGCTTTCATGTGTATTCTAATTTCTAACGCCACATCATTTAAAATTGTGCTACATTAGCATTAATTGAAATCTTGGATTCAATTTTAAAGATTAAAAAAATTGAGGGACCAAAATTGCGAATTTAAAAATGGAAAAATTAAAATCCAAAAATTGAACAAAATGGGGGATAAAATTAATAATTTAGTTTATAAACTAAACGAATACATTTTTTTTTTTTTCCAAGACTAAACCTTAAATGAATACATTTGATTACTTAGGCTAAATAGTTGGCTTGAATGGATTTCCGAGAAAAGGAATAAGGACATGTTTGTTTTAGATTTCTAAAACAATATTTTTGAGGTTCCAGTTATGTTTGTGTGTAGGATATTCTCAACAACAAAAAAATGAGGGGCGAAAAATCATTTTACAATTTTAAGTTTAAATAAAATAGTTTTTTTGATTATCTCTTGAAGAAAAACATTTTTAACTGATCGAGGGGAAAAACATAATTTATGGTGTGTATGCATTTTTAATCAAATTAATGAAAATTGTTTTGACATGTACAGTTTTAAACTTGAATTTTTTTTCAACCTTGATTTATACTTCATTTTAAAAGTCCCTAGAGAACAATCTTCAAATTATTCATATCAAAAATGATTTTTTAGAGAATCTAAACCAAATAACCTCTAGGCTAAGGCCCTCTTGTACTAAAAAGAAAAAACAAATAACCCCAAAAAGTTTCTTTGTAAAATGGTCTTTACCAACAATTTTCTTAATAATGACATGTTTGTAAGTACCGTAAAAAATGACCTATATGTAAGTACGAGGCCTCTTTCATTTCTCACCCTTTTCAAATAATTGAAGATTACGTTTTTGTTATGATAGCGTTCGAAGTTATTAATTACTTGAAATGAAAGAAGTTGCACTCAGTGGTTGAATATTGCATGCATTACTCATCAAGTTTGACTATTTCATTTTTGAGCTACAAAAAATTAGACAGTTTTTACTACCAAGAAATAAAATAAAAAATTAGACAGTTTCATTCCGACACTCATTTAAAACATCCCAATACAAATTTACACCGTATAGTTTAGAAAGGGTGAGAAAGTAAAAACAAAATGAGAATATAAGAGAGTTCTCTTAAAAATTGTTAAAAAAATCGTTTTATAAATATAATTTCTTTTATTAACATATTATATGGATCCATAAATTTTAATAAGTCGGGTCAAGATTGTATCATAAAAATTTATATAAAATTATATGAACGCGCAAGTGTCCAAAAATGATATAAGTTATGTTTATAATTGCTCTAAAATGTTGATTTTTTTTTTAAAAAAAATTTCTTCATTTCTAGCAGAGTATAAAAAAATACAGCCCTAATTAATTATTTTTTTAACCACCAACTTAAATCACAGTTTATTTTTCAACAAATATAAGAACAATTTAGAGTATAATAGTAGTGTTATAGTCTTGCTGACGAATGCTCTACGTGAATTGGTTAAAGATTTCATAAAAGAAAATTTTATCTTAAAAATAACATGTTATTTTTATCAATATAAAAAAATACATTAGCATCCTAATAAAGTACTTCTTTTGGTCTCTTAACTAATGCTCTTAGAACACTTATTAAAATTCTTCTTAGTTTTGTTATTTTTTGTAGTGTTATGAATGAAATATGTGAAGACAATAATAATGTAAAAGTGAGATTACATTGTATAAATATCTAAATGTTGGTTAAAAAAAAAAAAAGCAAGTACAGACAAGTGGGGTCAGCTAATCCTATTGCCCTCACATTAAATCCAAATCCACCACACTTATATTAATTTATTTATCGCTCAATGTGTTATTTGAATGGACGAGTGTTCATGAAATATTTTCCATGTATTAAACCATAGAGATTAGAGACAGAGATAACAAATGTTCGACAACTCGATAGCTAGCAGAAATTAGCACCGGAGAAGATCCTCTTTCCTCTTTATTTTGAAGCTAAAAAAAAAATAGAAAAAGGCACAAACAACATGAATTTGATGTCTTTAAAAAAAAATCTGGCTTGACTATTTTCAATCCATTATATTTCAAATCCCTTACTTTTGGAGTGAACTTTGGTGCCATGTAAAACTCACAACATCCATGAAATTTAAATTTTGCGGCAGCCTGAAAGTATATTTGGTCTCCTCATAAACTTTTGTTGGTTTAGAGCTTACTAACGATGAAGCGAGAGACATGATTCATCATTCTATTTTGGAGAAAAACTCAAACTAAAAAAATTACTAATGTTAAGTTTGGCGGTATTAAAATAAGGGAGATTAGTGTGATTAACCCGTTAGAAGAGATCTTTGTGTTGTTTCCAAAACTTTGCAATATGTCAATCTAATTTGTTGGAATGTACATGTCTGTAAATAATCGGCGTTGAATGTCCTTTACCAATTTCGATAGAATATTTGCTAGGGGAAGTAAGACCTTCTCCAATGGTAGAATCTTAAACATTTAAAACCTTATATTTGGGAGAAACTTTTTTGATTCATTGTGATTCATGAATGACGTTCTAAAAGTTACATGTCACAAGCCTCTTATGAGTTGGTTTGGTGTTAGTTTTATTTTTTATTTGATTTTGGGTTATTGCATTGCGACTTGTACTTTTTATCCTTACTGCAAATTGTGCCAAAATAGTTTTTGGATGATATATTTCCTTGGTTTTCTTTTTAGAAAAAAAGCCTCCTAATCCAATTAAGTGGGGTTAGAAAATTAGGAGAATAGTACCATTAAAATGACTCGATACTCTTACCGCAACAAAAAAATTCAGATCACAAATTAAATATATGCTGTGAAATTGATCAATTTAACGGTTATTCATAATTCAGTGGCTGGAGATAAAAATTAATAAGGAAATCTTAATCATGCGTCCTTAGCGCACATTAGATAACATGTTAAGCTACTTAATAATTAATTTGAAAATTTTATCTTTAAAATTGTATCAATTTATTTGTCAAAAATTTAAGATTGGAGTATAATTTTTTTCAATAAGTCTCCTTATGAAATCTAAATTCTTTTTTTTTTGTTACTTATGAAATCTAAATTCATATAGCTGTATGTGAGCCTAGAAAATTAATAAAGAAAAAAAAATTAAAAAAGAAATAAATTGAGTGACAACAAATGCTAAATTGGAAAAAAATAGAGCATTTTTAGTTTGCCTGTATTTGGTAGACAGACAAAAAGAAGAGGTATACTTTTTCTCCCAAGTGTATCCAGTATGCGCCGTCTCTTTTTTCACATAAGAGGTTTCGTCCTACCTACGCACCCACCACACTTGTCATTCGGTCAAAGAATGAATATTGATTATTGAATGAGAAACCCCACCAACACAAATTTTAACACACATTTTTTAATATATTATCTCTTTTTGATTGATTAAAATTTACATAAAACCTACCAAATTTATATGGGATGCATAATTTGATGGAATTCGTGTGAATTTTAACAAATAAAAAAGAGTACGTTAAAAAGTATGTGTTAAAATGTGTGCGTCTAACATTACTTTTGTTGAATATATCCTATTCTAACTACTCCCTTCGTCGCTAAAAACACTATTTTTGAATGATTTAATTTCACTATTCATTATTTTTATAATATGTTTTGACTACATTCTAGAAAGACGAATTCTAACATATAAAATATTAGATTAGATTTGGTTTAATGAATATTTTTAAAATATCGTTTATTATAATTTTTGCTAAAAAATAATTATAATTTTAAATATCAAAATTGTGCATTAATATTGTAAAACAAATTTTGGAGCAATATTTTGTGTGTGCCTATGATAAAAATAATGATACTCATTTAATTTAGTGGACTATGCACCGTTCATTCAATCATTAAACGCCTGTATTATGTTTCCATATTAATTGATTTTAAAATAAATGCAAATGTTATACAAATTTTACATAGGATACAAATACACGACGAAATTCCAAGTTTTTTAAAAATTTATCTTTATTTATTCTTTTTTCCATCCAATTCTTTATGAAGTTACTAGTATTGCCTTAAAAAAAGAAGCTACTAGATAAATAAATGAAAGAAAGAAAAAAAACGTAAACGACCCCACAGTGGACTCAGCTGATGCTATCTAAAGATGCTCGTCTAATAACTCCAAAAGTTCATTCAATTTCAACAATTGACTCACACATACCATACCAATCCGGTCAAACTATTATAATTTTACTAAGTGTATGTGGAAATGCATTATTTAAGTGGTGATTGCTTTCTTCAATTCAAACTCCCACCTTTTAATTCTTTTCTGAATAATCATCTATCATGTTTAGTTTCACTTTTGCATGAAGTAATATTGATTTTAACATTTTCGAATTTACTAGTATTGAAATATAATTTTATTGTGAATAAATGAAGTATTAGGAGTTTGAACTCAATCCCTACAGATTACATATATTATGTAACGTCTTTACTAATTGGTTAGATTCGCAGGTTGCAAACTCGCGGGACATTAAAAACAATTCTACTTAAAGTTTTAACTTACAAAATTTGATTTTTATCCTCAAATTATTTGTTTGTCTCACTTTAAATTTATATATTTAAATATTTTTACATTAATCTTCGTTTTAAATAAATTCAAATTAATTCTCACTACACCATAATGAGGGATACGACCCCTTAAAAAAAGTGGTCAGATGTTCTATCCTTCCCTCTTGCGTATAAAAAAAAAAAAAATCTATTATCACAAAATAACTCATTTACATACAACATGGGTTATTGAATGAAGAATAATCACGGCGGTGGTAGCAATTCTGTACATTAAAAAAAAAATAGTGTTGATAGTTTAAATGGACATTATTTTTTTTTAATGTACGGTACGGAGTTGGTACCACCACCGTGATTATTTTATTAAAAAAGAAATAAATGATAAAATGAAAATTTTTAACTCAAACTAGGAGGCTTTGATCTCTCACAGGTACGTAGGCAAATGACTATATCCTTTCAAATCAATAAAAAATGTAAATAAAAAAAATTATGTCAAAAAAAGAGAAGATATTTAAACATAGAGACGGAGATAGTAAATGTAAATGTTAAGGAACTAGATAGCTAACCATTCAAAAAAAAAGGAACTAGATAGCTAGCTGACATATCATGAGGTAGTGAATGTGGTCACTTTTCTATTACATGTAGTGTAAATATGATATTATAACATACTCAATCATGATCTAGATAATAAAACAAGTCAGAAACTGGTAACGATATGTATCCAAAATTACTCTGTCTAGATTCGAGACTAAATAAAAAAATTGTTTACTTTACGATAATTATCTATTTACACTAATTTTAAAGTCTTAAAGGATTGTGTATATATACTCTTACTATAGCCTACATGCATTATAGGATACTTATATGACCGTTCAAAATAAAAGTCACTTATATGAGACTAAAACAGAATTAATTTTACTCTGTTGGTGTATGTTTTTCTTTCCTTAATTTTTTTTTTTTGTTCTTTTATCAAGTGAAAGTAAATGGATTAAAATTAAAGACCAAATTATTAATTCGATCTCTAACAAAGTTGCTTAAAACATTTCAAATCTAAGTAGCTCTGGCTCTCTTAAAATCTAAAGTGCAGCTACCACATAGTAGTAGATGGTCAAATAAGTACTACTCCTAAGTTCACCTACCCCATAATGCAATTTTTAATATTCCTAAAATCTATTATAAATAGAAGCTTAGCCACCCTTTATTTCACAACATCCAACTCAACATTCTTCTTATCACATAAACCTAACAGAACAAACAAAATGGCTGCTGCACCTACAGTCCCTGAAGTAGTCCTCCCCTCCTCCACCGGGCAACGGCAAATGCCGGTGATGGGCCTCGGCACGGCACCGGAAGCAACCAGTAAGGTTACTACAAAAGATGCTGTCCTTGAAGCCATCAAACAAGGTTATAGACATTTTGATGCTGCTGCTGCATATGGTGTGGAAAAATCTGTTGGAGAAGCCATTGCAGAAGCACTTAAACTTGGACTAATTTCATCTAGAGATGAACTCTTTGTTACTTCTAAATTATGGGTTACTGATAATCATCCTGAGCTCATTGTTCCTGCTCTGCAGAAATCTCTAAGGTAAGTAAAAATATTCTTCAATAGTTAGCTATATTTGTAGTTTTATTCATGAATTATGAATATTGATTTGAATGTATATATGTTTTTTTTTTGCAGGACTCTTCAACTAGAGTACTTAGACCTCATTTTGATCCATTGGCCAATTACTACTAAACCAGGTGAAGTTAAATACCCTATTGAAGTATCAGAGATTGTGGAATTTGATATGAAAGGTGTGTGGACATCATTGGAAGAATGTCAAAAACTTGGTCTCACCAAAGCCATTGGAGCTAGCAACTTCTCAATCAAGAAGCTTGAAAAATTGCTATCCTTTGCAACCATCCCTCCTGCAGTGAATCAAGTAATTGATAATTTATAAGATCTTATATTGAAATTAATTTAACCATTTTACTTGATTTAATATGTTTGTTGGTGTTAATCACTATACTAATTATTGATTAAATTAATTTGGATCCTAATAGGTGGAAGTCAACCTTGGATGGCAACAAGAGAAACTTAGAGCCTTCTGCAAGGAAAAGGGTATTGTGGTAACTGCCTTCTCACCCCTTAGGAAGGGTGCTAGCAGGGGAGCTAATTTAGTGATGGACAATGATATACTCAAAGAATTGGCTGATGCTCATGGCAAGACTATAGCTCAGGTATGTATAATATGATCTTAGCATGGACCAACTTCTATAATTTATTTGTTCATATGATCTTAGCATGGACCAACTTCTATAATTTATTTGTTCATAAAGTTGCATAAATTTAATGTCACAATACTTTGCAGATCTGTCTTCGATGGCTATATGAGCAAGGATTGACTTTTGTGGTTAAGAGCTATGACAAAGAGAGGATGAACCAAAACTTGCAAATCTTTGATTGGTCATTGACTGAGGATGATTACAAGAAAATTAGAGAAATCCATCAAGAGAGACTAATCAAAGGACCAACCAAGCCTCTTCTTGATGATCTATGGGATGAAGAATGAACAATCAGTTCAATTTGAAACATGGATTTTGCTACTTACTCTCAATAAAGCAAGTCTGTCTCATCATAGTGGTTATTACGAGTACACTTTGTTAAGTGCAGTTGCAAGTATTTTATTTTCAAGAGTTTTGATTCTACATGTACGGATTGTCAAAATATCTTTTTTTTTTTTGGTACATCAAAATATCAATTTTAATTGAGTGAATCTTCGTACTTTTCTTGCATTAATATTGCATATATGAACTTGTGAAATTTTAATATCTCACCAAATACATATAATATAATCAATAATTGTCACCCAATCCTTAAAAAAGAAAATATAATAATTGTCACCCGATCCTTTGGTAAAAAAAAATAAAAAATTGTCACCCAATCCAACCTGTTGTGCTTTTTTAAATATCAATGATAATTGTCACTTTATGTGACACTTGATCCTATAGCACTATCTCCCATAATTTCCAATTGAAAAATACCATCCAAGTTTATCAGATAAGAACTTGTCTTGTAGCTACGGCTACCTGTACCAATTATTTGATTTGTTGGGATATGAGTTCCAACATGCGATTCTCTACTTCTTAAGTGTGTGAATTTGCTATTAGACTCTGTAGAAAGAAAAAAGTGATCATCTAATCTCCTGTAAGTTGAAGTTACAACTTATATTGTAAATAAACTTGTACTATCATTTTGTGATAATTATTTTTATTTTTATTGTGTTCTTACCTTATTTTTTCTTCTGTTGCTTGACTTTTTATATCAATACATATTTATTTTTTTTATTTTCCGTTGTCTTATAAATTATCTTAAAAATTGTTGTTCAAATAACATTACTTCATCTAATAAGTTGTGGTGTGAGTTCAACTCCTTGATTTATTCATTTCTCATCACTTATTTGTTAGTTTTACGGCCCGCCTCTTTAGAATAAAAATGAAGAGAAAAAAAAGTATTCACTTAGTTAAATAACATGAACTTTGAATTAGAGTTGGACGAGTTGTTCGATTGTATGAATTGAGACGCTACTATCCAGAAGATTCAAAGTTCAATCCGACTACCCTAACAAATCTCAACCCATGACAGCCACGTCACTAATATGATGAGTTTGCAGTGTTGATTGGTTATGTGACAGTCTGACTCAGCAAAACTTGCTGTGAACGGATGAAAATACCCCTAGACATCTCGGACAAATGCAAAACGACAATTTTATCCCTGATTTCATCTTCTCTAATGCTTGTGATGAAGGAGGCCACTAAGAGAGAGAAAATATACACCGCTGGATTGATGGATAATATTTTTATGTTCGTATTTTGAAATTAACTTAACTACTAGGATAATTATTAGAATAGTAAAATTGGGGGTTACACTTGGCAATGGTTTGATTAATTGAACTCTTAAAAAACCAGATAAAACAACGATTAAGTCATGTTAAATTCCCTTTTCTTCATTACTTTTTTTTTTTTACGTTAAAAAAAAAAATTGTTAGGCCAATTGTATAAATAACTCGGTCATATGGTTACAATTGTATAAATAGCTTGGTTCATGAAATTTGATTAAAACTGTTAGACCAATATTTTGGTCACTAACCATCTTCACTAGTTTCGACCCCTTAATGTGAGTCCGCATCTATCAAAGGTTTAAATGCGCACCAAAATATTGTCACAAAGGAGTAATATAATATTTCTAAAGCTATTAAAAATTGAATGGTTAATATTAGGTTAAACCTCAAAGCTAGGGTTAGTATTTTTTTTGTTGAAAGAAACTAGGGTTAGTAGTTATCGACACCATGATCAATTTATGAATATTCATAAGCGCGTTAAAAACACATAGAATAAATTATAGCAAAATAAAATCAAACAATCAATTGTAATAAAAAGACAATAAAGAGTTACATGACCAGGAAATTACAGAAAAGTTTCTCCACATAACCTAACCTAGAAATTTTGCTACTCATGATCACTAAACATAAACAATTGAATATGAAAAGAAATATGTGAGTAAAGGATCACTAGTTGATGATTCCTTGGCTTCCGAATGGCTCCATTCGCTCCTAACATTCCCAAATTGCATTTATGCTAGAGAATGTTTTTGGGTTTCTATATTTATAGGCGTGCATTTCCACCTTTTTAGGTAGTTGTCAAAGCACGACCCATGTTGTTCCCTGTGCATCACGCATTGCGACGAGGTTGTACACTTCGTGATTCCTTTGTGCTATGAGACTGAACATTTTGAAATCCCTTCAAGTTGCGTGATGTGCAGTTCCTAGCATGCATCACATGTTGTGCCGGAGCTGGACACTTTTGATTTCTTCCTTCCTTTTTCCATTTCTTCTCACCAAAATGTATGTAACAACTATACCTCGAGAATTTAGATGGTAAATCTTATAAAAAAGCATAGCACGGTTACAAAATTGTTTAGTTTGGGTGATTTTCAATGGTTTTAAGGTCATTTTTGCTCTTCCGTAACTTTTTATCGAATCATCTACAAAACTTTACTAAAATACAATCAAACGTGCTAAATGAACTCTAAAATAACACTAAAACCATATATGATTTTCTGTCATCATGCACTATACAATTGTACGACTGCGATAGTGTGTGGGAGTGAAATGTTGCTTGGTCTATTCGAAATCTTGTGATACAACTTGCGCAGATATTTGCAACATTTTGGTACTATTATATTTGAGTTGTGTTATTTGTTCAACCAAAATTGGACAACCAATGCGCAACACTATTATATTGTGAGGAGCACACAAATTGAAATCAGTCAAAAAAATATTAAAAAAATAAGAAGTAAGTTGTTGGTTGTACAAATGTGATGTTCACATATCATTTATATCTTTACCCTTATTACAAACTTAGTATTTTTTTCTCTTTGAAGGATTACAAACTCATGTATGTATCATCACAAATATTGCATGCATGTCATAAGTTATCACCATATTGTTCAATTGTTGTGGATGATAATGAAGCTGTGTTATAGTCGGGTCATGATATTATTGCTTCACTTTTTATGTGTATATGATCAAGGTCACAGTCAAGGCGATTCTTTATTTTCTTTGAGAATCATAGGTGCCTTGAACATTGACTACTATATTTCCTGCGTTTATTTATATAAGAATTAGTTTATATATGCCGATAATGTAACTTTTTTTTCATATGTGTTCAATCAAATTGTTCGATGATATTATTTTTAAGGTTATGTAGTTACTAAAATATCCCTATAATATCTATTGAATATGATTTATTTTATTTTTTTTAAGAAATTTAATATGATTTGATTGAATGTAGGTATGTAATTTTTTTTTACCGTTGATATATTATACATATAAAGAGTATATTTATTTTTTTGACACATAGAGAGTATATTTATGAGAAAGTGACTTTCTCGGTGGTTTGAAAAATATGAGATATATTTTTGGCTTTAAGAAGAAAAATAGGAGAGATAGATTGTTGAAAATAGTATAGAATGAAACAAATATATGAGAATTTGAGTAGATTTTGTGTATGTTTGGTTTGAGTTATGGAGGAATCAATTAATTTTAGAGGTATAAAATTAATTGCTTTTCTCATGTTTGACTTTCTAAAGTATAATTGGTTTTGTCATTAAAATTGATTCTAACTTGAAACTAACAATTGCATATTTTGATTCTAAAATAAAGTTTTACACTTAAATTTACTATATTCAACTTACTTTTATATTAAACATAATTATTTTACTTTTAACTTACTTTTATAGAAAATTAGTTCACTCAAAATCAATTTTTGTCACCACATCATTAAACACACCTAATGTATTGTGTTTTTTTATCATTAAATTTAATAAATTGGGTGGTATAACGAAAAGATAAGAGAAAAAAAGTTATCTCTCCTTTGTTCCGTTGAATTGAAAGTGAAAAGAAAGAAATATCCTTAGAAATGAAGTTGATTTCTGTCCCCGTGAGCATAACACAGTTGGCAATTATATGCAGGGGTTGAGGTTCGAACCCCAGACACCCCACTTATTCACTTTAAAAAGTAAATTCTAGTCACTAGGATGTCTGACAAAAATAAAAGTTGATTTCTTATTTGGAAAATAGTCACTTTGGTCCTTGGATGAGTAGCGAGTAGTCACAATAGTCCTTCAATGTATCGAAATTTCAAAATAGTCCATGATTGTGCACTTTGTTAGTCAAAATAGTCCTTGATATTAAAATATTTCGTTAATATTGTCATATTAGTCCTTCAATAGACTTACTTATTTTCATATTAGTCATTATACGTACTTACTTATTGTCATTTTAGTCTCTATATTTAAAGAGTTATTGTGAGTATTAAGCGATTGCTTAAGCGTTAGAGAGTATTTTGACTAACAAAGTGAACAATCAGAGACTATTTTAGAATTTTAATACATTGAAGGACTATTGTGACTACTTAGACGAAAGTGACTATTACCCCATTTCTTATTCTAAGTAATGAAAGAATTAAATTACTCCATCCGTTTCACAATGAGTGTCGTTTAAGATTTTGGCACGCATATTAAGAAATGAAATTAAATAATTATTAGACATAACACTTTTATTAAACTACCCTTACTTTATAAGAAAAAGACAAACTTAAAGTTGCATTGAAAATTGTGTGAGAGGAAAATTGAAGTATTTATTGAAGGTAAAGTTGAATGAAAAAAATTAAAGTTGTATTGAAAATGTAAAGTGACATTTATTTTAAAACAAATTTTTTTGACTAAAATGGCACTCATTTTAAAACTGAGTAGTATTTGGCAATGTATTTCCTTAGTTTGAATGAAGACGTGGAAATGGAGAGAGATCAAGAAAATCAATTAAAGAATATCAGTCATGCAGTAGGTATTAGGTAACATGTTTAGAAGGCTTCAGACTTTCAGTCACTGCATGGATAACAACCTTTGTGTCGCTTTAGTACTAGAACTGTAGCACTAACCATAATGGAAAAAAAAAACAGGCTCTCTCTATCCTTCTGTTTTGCTTTATTTTCTATTTTTATTGCAAACATTTTTTCTTTCTCTTTTCCATGCCCGAGCAGAGATGTTTTGTCTTGTGTATACTATGTACACATCACAAGCCTTGTATTTATGTGACAAATTGTGATATTTTCCTATTTAGTGGGAATTACATTTGGAATTAAATGAAACAAGAAATTTCTAATTACGCAAGGGTGTTTGGATTAGATGATAAATAATTCTTTTAAGGCTTAAATGCAGTTTTACCCCCCCTATTTTGATTGAATTTGGATTTTGCCCCCCCTATTTTAAAACTCGGAATTTTACCCCCTCTATTTTGATTGAA
>Ga0315913_1003763_pt1 | contig 18233 bp, 8 predicted proteins | sample MpolsnodulesMG_FD_207736 | JGI IMG/M metagenome (GOLD analysis project Ga0315913, IMG submission 207736) | Medicago polymorpha root nodule microbial communities from Los Angeles, California, United States - small nodules | ecosystem: Host-associated > Plants > Roots > Nodule | place: USA... | reverse complement strand
GACTCTACAAAGGAAAATTTGTTTCAGAGTTTACAAAAATAAAAAGGACAAAGGTACACAAGCAATAATGTAAATATAGAGAAATGCTTAAGCAAAGGAGAGCAAAACACCATAAGAAAATCATTGTACCAACACTTTTTACTTTTTTGCTGTAAGATCTATTATAGCAAGATATGCAAGTGATTCTTCTCTGAGAAAATCTGTCTGTTGAAAAAAAGGATATTTATTGTATTGTATAAGAGAGCTGTTATATGATATACTAGTACTGTTCATAATATCTTTTCCTCCAGTGACCATTTTGTCCTGCTTAAGCAAGTAAAATGTGGGACCTGATGCTCTCACATTGGACTCTCCAGATCACAACAGCCACCATGGACACTCTCTCTCTCTCTGCATTGTATTGAACTACTGCTGCTGCTTGTACCATACCAGGGATACCCTCTTCAATTATCTTTGCCTTTTGACATGTGTCTCAACACTGACATCTGACAAGTTCTTTTTTCATTACATATAATAATAGAAATCTAATAAAAGATTGTGCTATTCATGATTAGGAGTATATTCTTTGGAAAGAATGTTAATTAGTATGTGAACAATGAAAAGATTTAGCATTCTTCATATCTTATAATATGCATTAATGTTTTTAAATTGTGATTGTGATTGCAGATTTGATAGTGGTGGTTATTGTGATTTCAGACATTGCGACTGTTGCTACTTGCTATGCTTATTGCACATTAAAACATTGCACTTTGTGGCATAATTATTTTTTATTTGTGTAAGTATTTTAATTTATTATTTATCATAAAATAATGCAGTTCTCATTTTCCCTCTAAAATCTTTCTTTGCACATTGCACTTTATGTTTCAACTCGTTCGCTATGTCCCAAAGCGAAACTACCGTGATTTTTACAAAGCTACAAATTAGTAGCATTGGCCGGACGCGCGTTGATGGGCTTAGTTGTCGCAGAAACACACATTGGCTTAAAAACATTGTGGTAGCTTCTAGAGTGGAGAAGTGTCTCATATATATGGTTTATAGTTGATCGATGTTTGAACATTGTTTGAAACTCTAACAATGTTTGTGTTGTTCATTAAAAGTAAAAAAAGTTCATGGTATTACTCATCATCACGATTGAAACGGTGTTCAAATCGACGTCAGTTCGATAGAAAATGAAGGAAAAAAAAACGAACATTAGTAAGTTAAAAGCAATGCTTGAGTTAAATAATAAAATAAAAACATAGTGAACATGTTTGAGTTACAGAAATAGTGTGAAGATAACATAAGTTATGAATGCTTTCGATAACTAACAAAATTGATCAGCATTTCAGCAGATTCTGTGGAGTGGTGTCTTCTCTAGTTTGCAGTAATCTTGACATGATTATGATTATGTATAGTACACAAAAAACATTGAAACGACACCACTTGTCCAATCTCTCATCCTATCCCTGCCTCATTCATTCATTATATTATATTTCTCTGCCAAAGCTGTGCATGTTTTCACCTAACTTCAGAAATTTATAATATCATCCACAAAAATTAAATTTGATCTCTATGCACCATTTTGGCCTTTTATGTACCATTGATAATAAGAAATTAAACTTAGTTTAGTTAGTATTGAAAAATGAATATCAATTATCAATTATTCAACATCTATAGCATTTGAGGGACTAAAATCCCTTTCATTAAAATTTCAAACACCAAAATGTTTATTTACTCATCTATGTCCTTTCTAGAGCTGAACATGTTCCTAAAATGGTTTTGTTGGAAATAGCATACCAGCAACAAGAATTAAAGTCAAGTTAAAATCAATTATAGAGAAAAACCAATTATACTAAAACGTCAAACATGTTAAAAATTATTTCTTACTTCAAGTATAAAAATTATGTTCGAGTAAAAAACTATAAATTCTTACTTCAAGTTAAAATCAATTATAGAGAAAAACCAATTATACTAAAACGTCAAACATGTTAAAATCAATTATACATTTCTAAAATCAATTTTGACACCTCCAATTGAAACCAATCATGCACAAACTAATGGATGATAATGGAAATCTTTGTCCACTAGCAAAATGAACTGCCAAAATCATTGGAACAGTAACAAGTATGCTGTATATGATGCCAAATTAGTATATTTTATTCAATACAGTGGCTCTTTTGGATAGTAAATACTGATTGAAATGACTTGATTTATATACATGAATTTGTTTATTTGTACTTTGTAACAGTGTAGAGGCAAATGAACACTGTATACATGCAGTATTTAATAGTATTTCAAGAATTAAATTATTACTGAGTACTGGTGCTGAGAGCCATAGGGAAAATGACCAAAAACTCACACATAGCCACTCCTTGTATGATGACAAAAGAAAGAGGGTGCAAGTACTTACAATAATTTCAAAAGTTAGCATAGGGTAGTCAATTCAGCCAGCAAAAGATGAGAAGAAACTGTGATGACTTCAGTCATTCACCCTGAAAACCTCAACTCTGTGAGCTTACCTAGCTTCTATTTCTCTTAAAAAATATTCAAAAAACGCCAAATTAACTCTTCTAGGCTCTAGCTATTTGGTTCCCTTAAAACTTGATGAGATGCATTGAATCATTGAGCATTTTATTGTATTTGTATCAATGATCAAAAGCAAACCTCTTGTCATCCCTACTACTATTGCATATAGCCATTCCTTCCTTTCTCTTTCTCCCAAAACTTCTTCTCATTTCTTTCTATTTCTTTCTCTTTTTTACACTCATGGATTCACCAAAAATAAACCACAGCAGACTAAAAACTTCAGTTACTCTGATTCTCATAATTTTTCTTACCTTATTTGCTTCTAATTTAGGTACACATATCAATGTTCATATACTTTTTTTCTTTCTGTCAAATAGAACATTCTATTGAGTTATTATGCTTATACCATTTTATATCTCTTGGTCTAACTCATGATCTTGTTTATTGCTTTTCATTGAACAGAAGGGTCACAAAATTTGAAGAAATATCATAGAAGTAAGGGTCTTATAAATCAAAAGAAATCAGTATTGGGATCAAGACCTCCAAGGTGTGTTAACAAATGCTTGAATTGCAGACCTTGCATGGCTACTTTAGTTATCTCTCCTCATCACAAAGTTGGTCAAATTCACAAAGCAAAAATAACAGCTGAAAAAGATGAGGGATACTATCTTATGTCATGGAAATGCAAGTGTGGTAACAAGTTCTTTCAACCTTGAAAGTTGTTATATAGCTATAAACTTTTGGGTAGATATTGTGCCCAAGATATAGTGGCATTGGCATTCCTATGTATATAGTTTAAAAGATTGAGCAATTCTTAGTGTACCTTGTTTGTAGTAATAGTATGAAATGGAACCAAATATAACAACCATGTATGTCTTTTCCAAATAGCAGTTAATTCCAAACAAACTTGACTAGAAACTTATTTGTTTGCTTTTAGTTCAAATTGGTTAGGTTGGGGGAGCTTATTGGGTTAATTAAAGTGAAATAGTTTGTTGCTGCTGTTGTTATTTGGAGGAGCTCTGTGGTTTATTTCTTAGCAGCAACACAAAACAAGGTTGGCCATCACTCTTATAAAAACAAGATCTAGATATCTATAATTATCTCAAATTTTTAATTTTAGTCCCTATAGTTATCTTGAATTTATTGTCTTTACGTCAACCTTTTAGTCGCTGCAAATTACTAAACATGTTATTAAGTCCTTTTTAGAGACTAAAAAATATGTAATTTATGAGTTATACTGATTTTTATTGTCTTTACGTCAACTTTTTAGTTCCTACAAATTACTAAACTACACAAGTTCTTATTAGAGGCTAAAAATATGTAGCTTTGTAATGTATATGAATTGAAAAGTAGTTTAAAGAAACTAGAAACAAAGAACGACAATTTATAAAGAGTGTATTGAAACTTTCGAGATAACTTCAGAGAATCTCAATATGTAACTTCCGATGGTTATGTATAGGCGCCTTTTTGGAACTTTGGAGGGCTTGTGAGCAATGTGGGAGGTCTAAAGAGCAATTTCCATGGTCAAAAGCATCTCGGTTCTACACGGGGAGAAATCGATTTCAAATTCTAACGTAGAAAGCTAAAGGTGACCAATAGCCCTAATTACAAAGATTTACCAACAAAATGTATCAAACTTAAATCTTACAAAACATAATCCTGTCTAAACAATTTTGATCCCTAAAATAACCTACTTGGGTTGACCTGGTGGTGTCGGCTTGAAACCTTGAAGTGTGATCCTTTCAAGGTCTCAGATTCGATTCTCCTCGGTGTCAATTTTGGTGGACAAGTTTGGCTTCTTCAAAAAATATTTTGATCCCTAAATAAAAAACCATTGCATCACAATATCCACACAGTTTAAACATTTTGAACTCACCATGAGACTACTTTTCAACTTTGTAGCAATAGCAGTATGTCCAATTTATCTCACCAAATTATTTTCTTAACTCTATTAACACCGAATTGGTACAATTTATTGTTTCTAACTATACTTTATACAATATCCGCCCGAACCAAAATTTCAATTTATTTTGTAAACAATTGGTTCGCTATAGGATGCATTGCAATCACACGTACTTCCTTTCCTTCACCTAAGTAATCAAGCCATGCTATAATCTGACAGCGACACCCATTCCCGTATACATTGTTTCATAAAGTGCACGTTGCATTTTGATGATAGCTAGAAAGCATGCCAGTTCCAATTAACCTGGGGAGAAGCTGCAGCTTTCAATGGTCTTTTATTTAGATTTGCACCATACACTCAGGAATTGAATCAGAATGTCATTTGTCGAAGCAAACCAGAATCTGGGCTAGTCTCTGCCGGTCTCCAAATAATGCTCTCTAGTTTCGCACAGAGGTTCTTGTAAAACTGCAAGGGCACAAATAGATGTGGTTACTGTCAATTGATACGCATGCACTTACAAATACATATGTACTTATAAGTACACAAAACATTTCAGAATCCGGTAACTGGAAACTAACAAGTTAGACAGGAATCACAGGACAATCAAACTTGTATATGATATAGCTAAGTTCTTGGCATCAAATATGCACACAAAAATCAGTGGCTTTGAGGTAATATAATAGCTATTATTTTGTTAAGATTTTTTTATGGACCTGTAATGAGACTATCAAACGGAGAGTAATATCATATCACTCTATGACACACTAATTGAAAATAAAATCAGCTTTGACACACTAATTACTTTGACACACTAATTTTCCTATTAGCACATGTTATTTCAATTTAGTGATGACTATAGCATAGCCTGAAAGTATTTTGGTTTTGAGATGTCAAGATGCAGATATATGTAAAATCAGCTAACCTTGTGATACTCCAGAGTATCCCCAGCTGCCTTTCGAACATCCACCATGAAAAGGGATGGTGCAACTTCAAACACCTTTGTCAAGATACAATGATGATTTTAATTAGGGCCTCATACAGATGGAAAAACAAATTCATATTACAAATAATATATACAACAAAAGCAAAAACGAAAACAAATTACCTCCAAGACCACTGCAAATTGTCCAACTTTATTTGAAGAAACTCTTTCAATCCTCATCTTCCAGGACATTATTTTTAAAGAACCAATGGAAAAAAATGAAAGTCAGTATTATTACCATATATTTCCATTGGGATCAATACGAAAAATCTCTGCGCAGTTTAAAAGATCAAACTAGCCAACAATCATGCATATGAACTACCTCCTTAAAGGCCAAAGTCTAATTAGGATGCTATTTCTCATTTCAGATGTAAGTTGACTAATATGGCAAAACAGACAAGGGAGAGTAATTTAACTACAGCTAAAATGGAACTTTGCATTGACAACTGATGACATAAGGATTCATCACAAAATTAGTTTCTTTGAATTATGTGGAGAGTAGAGTTCCTCTTCAGTCTCAACTCTGTTGTCAAACGCGGCCGCTCCCGGCGCTATCGCGGCGCGGAGCGGCCAAAAACAAGGAGCCGCGTCACAACACCACCGAGTCACGCGTTTGTGGAAAGCGGGTTTCGCGCCGCGAAACGGTGGAGTGGGGCGGACCCAAAGTGGGTCAAAGCGGCCAATATTCACTTAAAACCAGTTACTATCAGCTCAAGCATCTTCGGCCTAAGCATAACCCCACCTTTATTGTGTAAAGTATGCATTGCAGATTGATACCTTGTAATTGCGAGAATGGACCTTAAGACCCATTGATTCTGCAACAGCTTCAATAGATGAAATTATAACTGTTGCTGGTTTACGTGAAACAAAACGAGTCTGTCGTTTTACATAATCCTGTTCAAACAGCAAAAGAATATCATTAGGGGGAATGCAATGCAACAGACGGCCTTGAAAAAGCAGAACGTGAATCAAGTTTCAAGAAAGCTAAATAGTATCATATATAATGAATTATGTTCGTGTTACATTAATAAGGCTCAATCCTAACCTAGGCAGATGGAAGTACCAGAAGTTACATATCAGCCAGAGACAAAAAAAAAAGGGACCATGATATTGTAGTGCAAGAAAATGGAATGGATACATACCTGATGCCTGTCAAATAGTGGTGAAAGATTCAACCCTTGTGATAAAGTTATCATCTCAAATGCATTCATTATCAAAGGACCTCCCTCGGCAATTTCTGACCGTTCAGAAACATATTGGTCCTGTAAAACAGTGAATATTGTGAGTCTATCTCGTATCAGAAAATGAAACATATGCTAACTGTGTCTAACAAGTGCAACATTTAAATTGCTAAAAATGAGAATCAGTGGAGCACAACTGGGTGAATACCAACCGAAATCTTACAGGTGTTGTCTTTAATACATACTGAGTGCTACCCTCTTGACATGCACTCATGTATGCCTACTGGCACGATACATTTTATAAGATTAAATGATGTTCTTACAATTTTTTATTCAAACTTCCTATCTACATACAGAAAAATAAATCCAAGGTGTAATTGATTTTCCTTCGAACCCTTAAATGATTGTATAGATGGTGTATAAATTTGCTGAAGTGTTTTGGTAACTAGCCTAATGCCTGCATTATGAAGTGAAAAAAATAGTTTTGAAAAACTCGACATATTTTATCTGAATGTCAATTGGACCTCCAATCAAAGTATATAACAGAGAGAGAAAAAGGGATAAGGGCAATTTTGTTGCAGATGAAATGAGGGAGCTAACAGAATGGACAGATGTGAAGAAGGGATTGGGCCGAAGATACATAGAAAAGAGAACGTTCATATAAAGAGGGAGAGTAGTGAAGAAGGTAGACAATCGCGGAGGTATTTCGTAGGCTGAACAAGGAGCACTACTCCGTTTTATTCTCTTTTTTAGTTCACTGTATCACTTTGTTACTGAGGATTCATCCTCTGGTTGGAAGGAATTATTTCCATTTTTCACAAGTTAAAAGTCCATTTCTGGTTCCTATCGATGTAACTCACCATGAGGGATATTCCCCTATAGTATGGATGTTCTTTTAATAATCAGAAGCAATTTTGCAGCAATATGTTCAAGCATAACCAGGAGCAATATGTTCAAATTAGATTCCATTTTTGTTGCATGTTTTTCCAATTCAATCTCTGAATCATTTTTAAGTTGGGTTCTAACTTCTAAGCAGCAGAGCATCACTTTTTTTTGTGTTGTTTAATCCCTTTTTCAATTACAATCCAATTTCAATTTTTTGTCCTAAACATATTTGTATCAAAAGTAAACAAATGTTCTCCGGAACATGTTTTCGATGGATTATTGTGATTTTTTACAGGTGGATTGTTGAAACATAGAACTTCAAGGGACCATAACCTTTGTGAGAGGATATAGAGAAGAAGATGAATAGCTAAACTCCAAATATTAATAAAAAATAATAAATGGGTTACACACAATAAAGATGAAACTGGTTGCCAGTAGAAAGAATATAAAAGTTGGATGACATGGCTAATTATTATTGGTGTGTTAGAAGAGTCTATTAGAATGTCTGACCCTAGCATTTCTCATTTTGTATGCATGCATTGTATTTGAAGCAAACCTTCTCATTTGTGAATGGATATGTAAGAAAGAACAAACACACACATTTGCAAAAACAAGTTTTGTCTGTATAAATAAACAAAAGAACTAAAAAAAACAGCAGACCTCAATATCATCAAAAACAGCCTTAATGTCATCCAAATTCACTTGCTCATCTTCCCTGAGTTTGATAGGAGAATAGTTTTTCCGAAACCATGGATCTTTCCTTATTTCTACAATTTTCACCCGCTGCGTTTATAGAATTATATCATAATTAATTATGATGAATAGTATTGAATTTGCAAGTTTTGCAGCAATCCGTAGAATTTCACAGATAAGTGAAAATCTTGATTTAAACATGGTACTTAATTGGACAGGAAATGATATACAAAGGCAGAAGCAATGTTATACATAAATCTATGTATAAGAAAAAGCAATTATTTATCAGAAAAAATCATGTTTGCTTAAGCATTAAAAATACACGAAGACTGAAATGGATCATAATTTGGATCCTTAAATAAGGCGAAAATTTATGCTTATCTATTTTTTGAATACTTGTAATTTTCATGTTCCCTAGATAGGAAAAGAAGTAAAGAAAAATAATTAAATTGAAAGGGATTGGTTATTCCTGTTCAAAGTACATTGCACAGACTTACATTTACATATGTAGAAGGAACACGGGGACTTTTTTTTTTTTTGTCAGGGGAACACGGGGACTTAATAATAATAATAATATTAATATCCCCGTGAGCTTAGCTCACTTGGGAAGGGATAATGCATATTATATGCAGGGGCAGGGGTTCGATCCCCGGACACCGTGGTTATTCACCTTTAAGGTGAATTTCTCTAGCCGCTAGGCTACTTGACCAAAAAAAAATAAAAAATATTAATACTGTGTCAAGGTTATCAACGACAAATGCAATTCATACCATAATAAATGCATGTGTGATTAGAATCTATAATAAATGGTCAATCTACTTACTGTTTTAGGGTTAGGGTCCAAAATTTTATGTATAAATGTCTTTGCGCCAGCAGAAAACCAGACTGGGCAAACAAATTCTCCAGCACTGATCTACAAGTACAAATGACAAAAAGAGAAGTCAACAGCAAAATCAAGAGCAAGAGTTAACAGCTGACTATTAACAAGCAGCACGCTCCTCAAATGAACATTCAGGATACTAGGAAAAGGTACCTCCTAATGGTATCTATCTAATAAGAAACATAGGAGGATCAATTAAGTTTTCCCTATTACAAACCTCTATTAAATAATGAGCATGAACATAAGAACAGAATATCTTATCCATTCATAGTATACAATTCAGCACCTAAGGAACTACAAAAGATTAAACTAACCAGACCTTTTCTTCATTTTGGAAGTTTACAGTCACTAATGGAACTCTGTTGGCCTAGCAACTCAATTGTATTTGTATATTTATTTATAAAGGAAGTTGCCATGAATATTTTAAGGGTCTTGCTATCTTGTGCCTTAAGGGCACAAGTTAAGGAATTCAAAATTAGGAACTTTCCATAGAAAACAATAAAATTCTGACTTTTAAAAGTTGAATAAAGTTGAATGCACAACTTTTGAGACAATTATTTCTATTTTAAATTTCTTAGCATGTGCCTTTGGGGCACATGTTAGCATTTTCCATATTTTACTAGATGAGTGTTAACATCCTTGTTTCTTAAAAATAAATAATTCAGGATTTAAAATGCAAATAAAGGGATAGATTCAAAATTTAAAATGCATATAAAGAAGATAAGTAAAAATGGTTATGAAGTCATGCGTTGTAAGATTAATTGAGATTTACAATTTTCAGAGTTTTGTTCCACTAGTTTTCTTTCATTTATAGTACATAAATTACTTGCATTTTCCTTCTTTCTAGCTCTTTCAGGTCTCTACAAGATTATTAGGAAAAGGCAAAAATTACCCTTCTGAACAACGTCGGAAGGTCTGCCTCTTCAAAAGGAAGATATCCAGCCATTAGAACATATAGAATGATTCCACATGACCATACATCAGCTGCTGCACCATCATAACCTTGATTGCTGAGCACCTGCGAGATATTATTTTAAGAAGAAAGTGGAGCATGTACAAATCATATGTTTGCATCATTCAATTAATAGAAAAATCAATTGTATATTAACTCATAAGTACATTTTTTAGAAGAAACATGCAACTTGTCACACAGACAAAATTGCTACGTGAAGTGACTATATTTCCTTGTGCTTACAAATTGAATATATCAATGTCTTGAGATGAGAAAATTACAATAATCATAATCTCAAATGACAAATGTATAAATAATGAACTGAGCTGAAGATGACTCTCACTAGAAGTGATCAATGTCTTATTTTACACTGCTTCAACGATTGACCAGTGTCCTTTGTTTATCTCTTTTAACATTTCAAATTCAAATTATATTTCAATTGCTTCTTCAAAAAAAAATATATATATTTCAATGGTGTACATCCTCCTTTACATAACATCTCTCCCATAGTCTATTCCATTTCAGGTTCTATTAAATTCCGAAAAACTGTACAATGCACAGGACATCAATAGTGTTGATCTATTTCATCCCCAATTATTTGTCCCGACTAAAATTGATGCAGAGAATTATGTTACCATTAACCTGAGCCCAGTGCTCAAGCATCCAGAGGAATATGAGCAAAAGATTAACGCATTAATTAATAATGGCATTAGAATTGTGTGTGTGTATAATCAATTTTACCTCAGGGGCAACATAATTTGGAGTCCCGCATGTGGTGTGAAGAAGCTCGTCACCCTATAAGAAAGAAGTGGATAGAAAAAGGAAGACATTAGTTCTGCAGCTTCTGCTATCTCCAACAATCAATATTCAAAGACAAATGAACAACTACATGCCAAAGGGATAAAACCTATGAAGCACAGACACTCCTCGAATTAGGGGTGTCCCGGTGTCGGACACGCGTCGGTGTCCGACACGCACCTATGATTACATTGAATTATGTCATTTTCTCAAATTATTATCTGTGTTGGTGTGTTGGTGTCCATGTCGTATCCGGTGTCCGTGTCTGTATCCGTGCTTCATAAAACCAATATATTATTTTCTGTCACCTTTTATAAGTAGAGTAGATTCTTACCTGCTTAGTCAATGCACTCAATCCAAAGTCAGAAACCTTCAAATTTCCATAAGCATCAAGAAGAAGGTTTTCAGGCTATTAAAAGAAGAAAAAAAATTATCAAGATAAAAACTTAACTAGGTTAAAATAATTACAGCAAAAACATTATAAACACCAGATATAGTATTTTGTCTTTCACCTTCAAGTCTCTATGGTACACGCCCTTTTTATGACAATGAGCAACAGCGTCTATAAGTTGTTGAAAGTAGCGCCTAGATTCATTTTCAGAAAGCTTTACCTGCTGAACCTACAGATCCAGAATAGGTGTAATAGTAAACATAAATATCTGCCTTGTCAATGCTGACTAGTTAAAAAAGTCAAAGTTGGGAACTATCGAAGTGTAGAAGAATTGACCTCTATATATCTCGTAACATATAAGCATGAAAATTCTTACAATTTTATCATATAATTCCCCTCCCATTACAAACTCCAGAATTATGTAGATCTTGGTCTGGCTGGCCAAAACCTAAAATTTGTAAGCAATGTGAGAAATACAATTTGGAAAGAAAGAAAGATGATGAAACTCCTGATACATTCAGATATCTATGTGTACCTCATGCAATCTGACTATATTTGGGTGCCTGACGATCTTCATAATGGATATCTCTCTTTTAATCTATAACATGTTTCAACTTTCAAGTTAGAAAAGCTAATAGCAAAAAGGTGCAAGAATTACGATAAGCATTGAGTATAACAGACTACATCAATATTCTGCATAAATACAGATCCAGGCACAGAGAGATATAAGCAGGATTTTGACTTCCGATGCAACATAAGATCCACTAACAGGCATCATCATGACGAAATGCTTTTTTTATTTTGCTGGATGAAAAGAATCATAAGTTTTGTAGAACAATTACACACCATCATAACAATGACACATTAGAATTGTTTTGCGTTGATTTAAAATAACTTCGCAGAAACATTAATAGTCCAGTGTATACTCAAGAGAGATAACCAGAATCAGTGAAATAGAATCCCATCTTAAATTGTCCTGTAAGCACGGCTCAGTTTTGTAGAACAATTACAAACTATCATAACAGTGACACACTAGAATCATTTTGCGTTGATTTATAATAACTTTGCAGAAGCATTAATAGTCCAGTGTATACTCAAGAGAGATAACCAGAATCAGTGAAATAGAATCCCATCTTAAATTGTCCTGTAAGCACAACTCGGTTGGTAGCTGCAAGGACAGTGATATGCAGAGGCCGGGGTTCGAACCCCAGACTTCCCACTTCTTCACATTTAAAATGTGTGAGCCTCAGCAACTAGGCTATTTGACCACAAAAAAAAAAACCATCTTAAATTATATTTTGAACCTGTAAGGAGTGTGCAATGTAAATAGAGAAGAAAAAACCAATGTTATTTTGATCGACTAAAGTCTAAAAATCAAAAGGGACAAAGAGAAAGAACTTTCCCCCAAATATTTTCCCTTCGCAAGGGTATTTTCCTTACTCCTGGGGTAAGGATAGCCCCCACTTATTAAGAACAACTATATTGATCAGGGCTAGACATCTATAAGAGGTCCAATAACATATCTAGTACAGGCCAATACCACAGTGTTGTCGATGGTGGACCGCGGCGAAGACCGAAAATTTCAACATACTAGCCGACATGTGGCGCCACCATATCCGACCATGACACTATGGCGCCACTGTCCTTCACAAAATTGGCAATGGTTGGAAGCCAAAAACCTGCAACCGATATCCGCCATGGCCAATATTTGACAACATATTACCATCTAAGAATTTGGGTTGACTTAGACTCAACCCCAAAAACTAGCTCACAGGGTGACAATTTACCCCCTTTTTTTTTAAACCAGTTTACCCCCACTTATAACCACTATGTTGGTCATATCACTAGTAAATGTGGGATCTCTAACACCTATTTCTCTTGAAAAATTCCTTGAAAGATCTACCAACCCTTTCTCCCCCTTGTTATTAATCTAACTAATCTTCTTAAAACTAACCAACTACTTCATCTTTCCTCCGTTTTTCTAAGAAAATACCTTTCTGCCCTACACCTTACAGAACCTCAATAGCCCTCCCATGTTCTCATAGCTTTATTACCTTAACTGAAATGACATGTAATTTCATCATCTAGCTTCTTTGTTTTTTCCTCTGATCCCCGTTTAAATTGAGTTCATACCTGGTGTAGACCGCCAGGGAGGAAAGGCTTGGCAAAGACATCTCAAGGCCAGAACCAGACATTTCCCTTTACCATCCCATTCCCACCATTAGGAGACACATACAGTAAGCGTCTGCGGACATAGAAACCAGGCAATCACTTTTAACTTCATTAGCAGTGTAGGTTTCAGCCATCGTGCGCAGTTTCTAGTATCGACACAGACAGTAGGATCCAAGTCCACGTGCAAGACAAAGTCTAGTTTTGATTTTGATTAAAAATTTAATTTAGTTTTAGTAAAACATAACCTCATTCTGACAAATACGAACCAAAACATAAAGATAATTAAGTAATTAACAAAGAATGGAACCTGTTCAACCATTTTGTGTTTGAGAATGGTAGTTTTAGCCATGACTTTAATCGCGACACTTTCCCCTGTCTCAGTGTGTTTTGCAAATTTGACCTTAGCGAATGTACCTTCACCAATTGTTCTACCAACTTCATACTTTCCAATCTTTCTCCTCACTTTCTTCATTATTTTGACCAATTCGCAATTCAAACAAAGATGAAATGACCTAGAAACACGAATTGAGTTGCGAATTTTCAACGGAAATTGTTGAGGTGAGTTTCTGCTAGCTTCGAACTATGAGAGGAAGAATATTCTGGAACACGATCCTTGAAAAGAAAAGTAGAGGTTGTGGTGTTTGATGAAGAAGAGAGCAGAGAGGATCGGAGAAAGAGTTGAGGTGAGAACGGAAATGGAAGATTCTAGAAAAAAAAACTCAAGTGAAGCTTCAGAGGTTGAATTGAATTGAAGCTTCAACAACAAACAACGTAAAAGTGTCAATTTTTTTTCCAGCTTAACAACTTAGACACTTTCTTCTGTTTGAATTAGGCTTGTTTTGAAATAAATGAGTTTATATGTTAATCTACATGTTCATGTTAACAAGTTAATGAAAATTGTATTTTTATAAATTACATTTACAAACGGTGAATAAAACATAAAACTTATTTTATTTCCTTAAGTTATTTTTGTATATAAGCTTAATCTAAATGGGGTCAATTGAGCTAGGGTTTATGGACAATTAAATACATTTATTTTAGAAAATTATATACATTTTTTATTTATCTCCGTGAGATTAGTTCAGTCGATAGAGATATTGTATATTACTCCATCCGTCCCTATATCTAAGCACATTTTTGACTAAAAATTTGTCTCTAAAGATAAACATTTTGTCAAATTACTAGATGCATTTATTATATTTTTCCTAAACGTGCCGCTAATTAATACTAATAACTTGTCTCGAAATATAAAAAGTCAATTTTAATACACATACAAACAAATGACAATTTGACAATATTAATACAAAAATATACACATTAATTGCACTAACAACTTTTCTTAAGAAATACTGAAAAATACAAAGGGTGCTTACATACACGGACTGAGGGAGTATATGCAAGGGTCGAAGCTTGAACCTCGGACATCCCACTTTTCCGCATTTAAATGTGAGCTCTAACCACTAAACTACTTGATAAAAATATACATTTTTTATTTGGTGTGTATTGTTTAATATCATATCTATATTTTTTTGAGGGAATATCATATGTATATTGTCGGCTATAAAAATCATATCAATATATTTCAGATATATTAATATTTTTTATGTACAAATTATATTGTTTATTGGCTAGTATTTTTAATGAGCCCTCATAGAAATACAATATTTGGGTGGGGTTGGGGGACTGGTGAATAATAATGAATACGAAGGCAATAGTGTCATATTTGTACTTACGTTTTTATATTTTTTTATTTTTTTTTTGGTACAAGTTTTTATATTTATTTATTCAATTGATTTATGAGAGTACACAAATATGGCATTTAGCTAACCAAGGGTTACATTGTTGGGTGCAATTCAGCAATAATAAACTACAAAGTATCTCTCAAAAAAAAAAAAAACTACAAAGTAGTGTTGGCAGCACGCCAGATCGTTGCCAAGCTCCTTCTATAAGTGCAATGTTGACATTAAAAGTGTAATTGTATGATCAAGGTGAGCATTAGGAAACATAACTTTCCCAATATCTATTGAGATGGTAAAACCATTTTGGAGTCCACGTATACTCCATCCATATATATAGCAACAACCAGTTCTTGGAAAGGTTTACCTAATTAGAGTAGATGCAATGCAACTAACTATTCTATATTGCATATCTATTTACACCATTAATCACCTTAGAGTTGTATACCCTACTGGATAGGTTTCTTGTGCATCATAAAAGCAGCTGAAATAAAGTACCATTATAGAAAACAAAGCTTGGCCACTTTATATTGGTTTAGAATCACTAAGCTAAGTTAATTACAAATTCAAGCTAGAAGGAATAGCATTATGAAATTATGTATGACCCTTCAAAAAGTGATTTCTTTTAATGCAAATGCCTGAACCTGAAGTATGGACTGTTATTCTTGCTGGCTCTTGAATATGTTTCAGAGCGAGCATCTGGAATTACTTCAACAGCACAATGAGCACGAATGATTCATCAAAACTTGTGTAAGAAATAACATAACACAAGAACGCATGACATAACGCACCAAAAACTATAGTAGATATAACATTTTTAAGCCGAATGGACTTAAACGTGCAAATTGCAACAAACCAACACAAACGAGTAACATGCGGGCTTTTGACTTTAAAAACATAGGCTTAAATGTGTGTTTGGTCCCTGCATTTTTACCAGTTTTTGGTGTTAGTCCCTGCAGTTTTTTTTGTTTGGTTTAAGTCCTTGCACTTTGTAAAAACTTTGGTATTGGTCCTTTTGTCAATGAGATGTTAAAAAAAAGGTTTAAATGTGTGTTTAGTCCCTGCAGTTTCATCCAATTTTGGCTTTGATCCCTGCACTTTTATTTGTTTGGCATTGGTCCCTGCACTTTATAAAACTTTTGGCATTAGTTATTTTGTTAAGTATCTGTTAAAAAAAAACCAAAATTAACGGTGTGCCACGTGGACCAATCATGGCACACCGCGTGGCACGCTAAAAGACAAAAAATTCAATTTTTTAGCTTAAAAATATCATTAGTCCTGCACTTTCAACATTTTTTAATATTAGTCCCTGCATTTTGGTATTGATCCCTGAATTTTTTTTATTTTTTTAAAAAAAACATTCAATGAAATTATTATCTTTTATTATTGTTTTGTTCATTATTTTTATTGGAATAATCATTAAAAAAACAAAAAAATATTTTAAAAAAATTTGATTAAAGCTTAATAATTTTTTAAAAAAATCTTTTTAAAGAGCAAAATATCTTACTTATACCTTTTATTTGACAATAAATATCTTAGCTTGTTCTCTCAACAAAAAAAAAAATCTTAGCTTGTTTTTTTAAAAGAGGAATAAATATCTTACTTATCTCTACTACTTTTTATATAATAAATAAACTTCTTTTAGAGTAAAAAAAGGTGTAATAATTCCAATGTGGAGTACAAATGTGTAGTGATAAATATCCTACTTATCTTAGAAATTCTATTTTTGTAACTAAAATATATTATTAGAGTACAGATTGTGTTAACAACATTTATATTTATTAACTTACTTTTTTTTTTGGCTCAAGTAGTCTAGTGGCTAAAGCTCACACATTTTAATGTGAAGAAGTGGGGTGTCCGAGGTTCGAACCCCGGCCCCTACATATAATATGTAATATCCCTACCAACTGAGCTAAGCTCACGGGGATTTTATTAAACTTACTTATTACAAGTAAAATCGTGACTGGTAGGCAAAATATAATGTTTTACGTTTGTTATTTTTCAAGTTAAGTTTTATTAAACTTTCTTATTTTTTTAAAAATATTTTTCTGATTTTACTTTATTTTATGATTATTCTCAATAAAAATAATGAACAAAACAATAATAAAACATAATAATTTCATTGAATGTTTTTTCAAAAAAATAAAAATAAAATCAGAGACCAATACCAAAGTGTAGGGACTAATATAAAAAAAAATGTTGAAAGTGCAGGGACTAATGATATTTTTAAGTTAAAAAATAAAGAATAAAATAATAATTAAAAAGTTGATTTTTTTGTCTTTTAGTGTGCCACGTGGCGTGTCATGATTGGTCCACGTGGCACACCGTTAATTTTGGTTTTTTTTTAACATATACTTAACAGAAGGACTAATGCCAAAAAGTTTTATAAAATGCAGGGACCAATGCCAAACAAAAAAAAGTGCAGGGACCAAAACCAAAATTGAGTCGTGCAGGGACTAAACACACATTTAAACCTAAAAAAACGAGTAAATAAGCAATTACCCCCTGAAATTGTAAGTTTCGTCAATTACCCCCTTGAAATTAACAAAACTTCAATTAACCGTTTGAAATTGCACAATGTTAATCAATTTACTCCCTCCGTCAAATTCTTCGTTAAGCGAGTCAAAAGCAACCAGGTTAATTTGATGAAAAAAATAAGGCAAATTTGCTAAGCGAGCGTACCATTCGCTTAACAAATCCAGGGCAGCTCAATAGGTGATTCCTGAGTTGGCAAAGCTTAACCCTGAAGAAGCCAATTCGCTAAGGGTGTGTTTGGTTTGAAAGAGAAGTTGTGAAGAGAGAAATAGGTAAGAGAGAATATAGGAAGAGAGAAAGAAGTGAGAAATAGAGTAGATTTGATGGATTGTGTTGATAGAAGTGAAATATAAGAGAGATAGAAGAGAGAGAGTAATGTAATTGCTTTTAAAGGACAAAGACACCCTTAAACGAAATAAAAAGAAAACTAAATAGATAAACATAATTTATGTTACCTTTTGTCAAAAATTAATAATAGGGAGCTTCTATGGTACAGTCAGAAAACTGACTTTTTTGAAAAAGTTAATTTTGATTTTAAGGTTTGATTCATTTTTAAATTGTTGATTACTGATTAATGATCAATAGTAATTCATCTAGTAATGCTTGCAACATCTTGGACT
>Ga0315913_1003762_pt1 | contig 18234 bp, 9 predicted proteins | sample MpolsnodulesMG_FD_207736 | JGI IMG/M metagenome (GOLD analysis project Ga0315913, IMG submission 207736) | Medicago polymorpha root nodule microbial communities from Los Angeles, California, United States - small nodules | ecosystem: Host-associated > Plants > Roots > Nodule | place: USA... | reverse complement strand
AAAACCTGCAAAATTTCACAAACAGAAAACCAGTAGTTCCCAACGCACGTGTACGAGACAACACAGTCTCAATCACAACAGAACATCATACAAACCCTGTTTCCACAATTTCCAGTCGCCACATTCACCACCAACCGCAATCAAACCAAACCTGACACCAAGAGCCAGGAATCAACGCAAACTGAACCTGACGGTCGTGAATCCGTCGAGTCCACTCACACAGTCACCGACACATACGACAGAGCCCAACAACGAGTTGTACGGCAGATGAATCGCACGCCACCGTCCAAACAACACATATAGGTAGTATCTTTCTCTTTTGTTTTGTTATTTTTTTTAGATCTAGGAATATAGGATTTGTATTTGGGGATTTTGAGGTTAGAAATAGCTTTAGGAAGAAGAGTAGAAGGGAAAAGAACGAAAAGTAAAAAAAAGAGGTGTTTGGACTTTAACAGCGGCGCCGCCGCCGTCAACGACGGCTAGCAGTCGCGTCGGAGCCGTCTCCGACCACCTACCTCCATCAGCGAGGATGAGAGGGAACAAAGAGAAGGGAGAGAAGGATAAGAGAAGAGAGAGAAAGTTGAAGTGAAAATGAGGAAAATCGTCATTACAGCCTATTTATAGGCGCTCCCCGTTCGTATGCGCGTGAGTGCACCACTTGTCGTGTACTCTCGCTTCCCCTAGCTTTCTGATCACGGTCAAAGGGCCCCTGATGCCCTGATCCTTGATCAGATATAAGATGTCTGATTTATCTGACGGCTGCAATCAATTCAATTTTAACCCTACCCGACCCATCTCAACAAACCGACCCATTTGTTCCCTTGAACCGAACCGGTCACCCAGGCCCATCTGCGCCTCTCTGTGTCTTTAAACCCCAATTCATCTTGTTTTACTTACTGCACATCCCATAACACTGCCTGCACCCCTTCCCTGCATGTTTTATTCATTTCAATCACTCTTGCATTGCATATTTAATTTACATCACATTTAACTTGTTCCTTTACATCTCATTTTTATTAAGCTAGGTATATCATGTTATTATGCTTTTATTTTGGCATTTTATGTTACAAGAATTTAGATTGTATAGTAGCCTTTGATGTAATTTATTTTACTTGCGTTTTTTGCACATAATTTAGAATGTAAAGATAGGCTTTAATGTAATTTATTTGATTGCAGACCCTAGAATGTATAATAGGCTTTTATGTAATAACTTTAGGTGCATGTGTGCGTGTGTGGGTGTATGCTCTATTTTCCCGCTTTCTAGCTTAGGTTAATGGTCTTTGTGGTGATCCAGCGTCGCTACAAAGTACCCACGCTTTTATTTTCTTGCTCCGATAGTTTAATTTTAGTCTTATTATTCAAAAACAAAAAACATGCAAATAGTCACAAAAATCACAAAAAACATTTTCTTAATAAATCTTGATCCAAGATCAAGTGATCCGTTACTTTTTAGTTTATTTTCTTAATCAAACATTAATCGATTTAATTCTATTTCAAGTAATTTTTCTTCAATATTAAAAAACACAAACCAACTTATTTGCCACTTGGCTTTTCACTTTAAAACCTTTTTCAAAACTAATAAAAAACACACCACAAATCAAACGTCAATTTCTACCCCGAACTACGAGGTTTTGATCCCTCACGGGTACGTAGGCAAAGGACACTCGTCCTTCCAAATCAATAAAAAATGTAGATAAATAGGTCTCTTTTTCCTTTACCACTTTAATTCCATTTTCAAAACAAGCAAGTTGATAGCACAAAACGTTAAATAAAACCAAGAGATTCCCGTAGAGTACTACGGACATAAATGGTGCTAATACCTTCCCTTTATGTAACTAACCTCCGAACCCTAAATCTCTTCAAAGGGGTAGTTCGAACTTTTTTCCCCTTTTCTTAAAAATTAAATGTTCAGTTGTGAAATAAAATAGTGAGTCAAACTCTAATCAAATAGCCTTGATCTCCAAAAAATGACGCGACAGAGAGCTTGACACCCATCTGGATCCCACAAGACTCGAGGGATTAGTGTACACAGTTGCGCGCTGAGGATACCTGATTTACGTAAAAGAAAAAAAGGGAGCATATTTGAAACAATTTCCAAAAAGAAAAAACGCTTTGGAGGTATTAAGCTTAAGCATTAATTGTCTCACATTAGATTCCTTTCCAATAAAATGATCCAATGGAGGAAGATGTTTTACATATATTAGCCCATACATTGAATTTAAAAATAACATACCTTCAACATTTTTTTATAAATATCATATCTATTCCTTGAATGATAATAGCAATTTACATGCGAGCAATATAAACTCAAAAGTTAAAGATTCTCCCGATGAAGAAACTTCACTCGCATATAAAGATTTACTCTTTTACAGACTCATTTTATCCATTCGGAAACAAACACATTATTTCATAAGATATTATTATCAATCAAAATATTTCATCTTTTTTTTTGAATCGCAAAATATTATATATATATATATATATAATGGGATCAAATCCCAAGTATTACACCGAAAAGAGAAAATAAAAACACCAAAAACCCCCAAAATGTCGAATCCCCTAACAACAGCTCCGCAAAGAACCAACATCGCCAACACTGATCAATTAGGCACCATATAGTGATTTTGCTTCAAACGGTCAGCTTCGACCACCACTCAAGTTCCAGTCTATTGGAGGAGACACCATAACAGCCTAAAAGGACCTGAGTCACAAATTGCTCCCGACCTCGAATCAAAAGCAATCGGCCAACAAGACTCGCGACACTATTAAAAAAGGCACCCCTCATCTCACGAACCACCAGAGCAGACACCTTAACCTGTCCGAAAACTCGACCCACCAAAACCCGATGCCAAAATCTAAAGACAGAGAAAGCCAGAACAGTAGCGCAAAGCGAACCAGCTTGAACACAAATAAATCAAAAGAGGCCACCAAATCAACATGCATCACCACCACATGAATTGTCCCGCGCACACCCCAATCCTCGACTAGACAACCACAGACTTCCATGATCCTTACGACGACGAACGATCCAGGAGTTGTGAAGAAGGAGGAATAATCGTGAAGGACCTGCACCTGCCGACAACTGAGTAGTCAGGAAGGCTTAAGGTTTAACAAATGACTACTCCGTCAAAACGAATCATCTTCACACCTAGCTCTTTCGAGCAAGAACAACCAAGAAACCAAATCCTAATCCATGAGCATGAGGCCTCCAGCGGCAAGGCTCCGAAGGAACAAAACGGCAACACCATCAAAACACAGCCCCAACAACACACATAAACCGACCCTGAGAAGAAAGTGAACCACCAAAAGGCTGAGGGAGATCTAGAAAGCCTCCACCATAGACCCTTGACAGAACAAAACACCTAAAACACAAACACAACAAAACAAACACAAACATAAGGACAACTGAACAGAGAACCACCAAGAGGTTGAGGGAGATCTAAACGACCTCGACCTTAGACTCGAGACAGAACACAAGACCTAAAACACAAACACATCATAACAAACACAAACAAAATAGACCAAAGTGTAGAGCAGTGAACCATCAAAGGGCTAAGGGAGACCTAAAACAACCTCGGTCCTAACACACAACCACAACACAACAAACAAAACAGCTAGATACGATACAAACAAACAACACCGAAAACGATCCAACAGACACAAACAAGACCAGCAACCTGCAAAAAGAAACAAAACACACAAAGACCAGCCCAAAAATGCGAAGAACCAAAGACTTCCTACGACGGAACAAGCTCGAAACCTCTTGACAGACTCGGACAAAATCCAAAACCAGCCAGCTTGAAACTAGCAGTTTCAGATCAACACTTGTATACATCCAGCTGAAGCACCACCTGTATCCAACGACACCCAACACCGTGAAATCCGCAAACCAACGACATGAGACGCTTGAAGGAAAGGTGGTTCAGTGGCGCCGCCACCGACCATATAAACCAGCCACGACACACCCACGAAATAAAAAATGCAAGTTGGAATCTGACACCACCAACCAAACAGAGACCCGAACCCGAGTCTGAAACAAACAACCACCTAATGACGAACCACCGTTGTCGGCTGGCAAGAAACCACCAGACCCTTGAGAGGGCAGATCCAGAAGAGACCCGAAAAATGAGCCAGCCACCATCTTGCAGACCCAAGAGATGAAAGAAAGGCGGACGAAGACAAAACGGCAGACAGAAGAGGAGATCTGAAGCGAAAAACCGGCCATCGGAGTAGGAAAGGGTGGAGAAACCACAAAACGGCGAAAGGGACGGCAGTCCCTAGTGGTGCAGCCCAAGAAACGTCGAGCGCACCACTGGCCTTCAAGATCTACATCTTGACCGGAATGATTTGGATTATGGGAGGAGAGAGGCGGTGGTGGTGTTAACTTTTGTTGTAAAAATATTTCATCTCTAACTATCCAAAAGAGTAATATTAAACAAAATGAATGTTTCACCCACAAACCATGACAACTTTGTGTCTACACATGCCAATTTATCAAATGCCTCCCAGAAATAATTTGTTTTTACCTCTAAGTCCCACCTATAAAAATTTCATCTAGATATGAACCACGATTTCTCAAGCCTAAACCTCCAACCACCAACAATAAAATAAAATGTGTTAAAAGATTATCATTTTTTCAAACTCCGTAAGAATATCATCTAAGTTTGTAGATACATCTAAAGAATACACATGCACAAACTCTAAAGTGAAATTTGTCCGTCAAACCAAATCTTCCCATAATATTATCCAATATTCTTTAACCCTCTCATTGAAATTCCTTACCCCCTTGATTTTCTAGCAGGCGTACCATCCACAAACTTCCTTGCTCAAATAAATGCCAACTTATGGGAATATATGATAAAGGAAATTACATTTCCCAATCAAAAAACAACTAGTACTTTTACTACAAATTTAAATTCATGTGAAAACAACTATAAGAGAAATAGGAAACTAGTCTAAAGGAGCTTTAAGATATCCCTCATTCGACATAAAAATGACAAATGTGAAGAAAAAACTTCCACCAATATTATAAATGGTGTAGATTTCTTTTAAAGAAAACTGCCTAACTTTTAATCAATCCTCTAAAGGAATTTAAGAAACTAAAATTGTAGCTATATGACCCTTGGATTTTCTTCTCATCAAAATTGTTTACAATGATAAAAATGCAACACCATTATTTAGACACAAACTATTCACCACCACATCTTCTAAAAATGGAATGAGAAGTACCGTACTACGTATCTATAATCTGCATAACTAGAGTTGACGCATGCATGAAAAAAATTCTCATTTCCTTCACATTGTTTTTCCATTTGGATTTTTTATTGTTTTTTGGTTACAAAGCTAATTCCATTTGGATTTAGACCTCTTAAATTTTAAATTATCCTTACTCTTTAATAACCACTGAAAATATGGGAAGTTCTAACATATACACGTGATTGGAACCTTACTATCAAATAAATGAAATTTGAGAAATGACCCAAAAGGCCGAACAGCTAAACCCTGTTAACTTATATTGATGAAAAATATGTTTTTAAATCTCTTAACTTAACAAACATCATGATCTTCATGAAATCCTCTTATAAGAGTATTCCTTCAAAAAAATTATGTTTATTAAGAGACTCCACTAGGCATACACATTTACTACAACATGTATCATACCTTAAGTTTTGTACTTTAAATAAAGCACAAGAAAGCCTAACCCTTGAGTGTAAGATAAATTTACTCTTCTAAACTTGAAATATATTCAAGAGCCCTCCATTACTCCCCACTATAAGAACAATACTCCAAGAACATTTTGAATTACCTTAATGTTGCGTTCAAAGACTATTGCTCACCATTTCTAACTTTGTTCGTTGTATCATGTCGAGGTCTAATCTCTCTTGTCAAACGAATGTTGTTTGATTATGATATGTATCATAATCTAAAATATTTTTATTTTAAAATACACATTGCAAATTTTGTGAGAAACTTTTTAATTTTTTTATGACAAGTGGAATTTTGTATGTAAAATTAATGAAATCTTGAGGTCATCAAATAAGAAATATGTTTAATAGAAGTTGTATATTTATTTTTTGTTCATGAACATTGTTGTCATTTATATAATTTCTCTTTCATGATTATTACAAAAAATCGAAGTCTGACGGGAGCTTTATTCATCCAACTGAATTTATTTATATAGATTTTCTTGTAGAGGTAATAAACTTTCATTCATGAAGTTCATCACATTTGCAAATGGATACATATATATCAATCATGTGAAATTGAGTATGATGCAATATACTCACTCGATTTATTATATTTTGAATATTGTTTTAGAAAACTATTTGGTCTCATTTTTAGTTCTTGTGTCAAAACCTTAACTAAGATGTATTTATTTATTTTTTTCATTTATTTGTGTCTGGCCATTACCTAGAGCATGTAAAGCATGTTGTTTGATTTTAGAGGTTTGTTGATGTTCCTATATTTAACTTAATTATATTTGTTCTAGAGTGAAAAACTTGATAAGGAAACCTCCGAGTCTATTTCAAGTTGCCCAATATGTATGGGTCCTTTTGTGGAGGAAATGTCAACAAGGTGTGACCATGTTTTTTTGCAAGAAAAGCATCAAAGATGTAATAACTTCTTCACATGGTAAATGTCCAACATGTGGGAAAAAGGTTACTTCAAAACAACTAATTAGGGTGTTTCTTCAATCTTCCAATTAAAGGTAATTCCATAATATTATGATTTAACTAAATTGATATTACCTATTCAAAAAATTAATAAATTGATCCTCTAAACCTAATACGAACCTATCTCCATTAATATTAATAATTATTAGACTGTGTAGATCCAATCAGAGCATGATTTGTGATCTTCGGTATCAAATCTAGATGATTGTTTTGATATTTCTTGTATCAAAATAATCTAGAGGATTACTTGGTCATATTGTTGAAATTTGACTTTCTTGACATTAACCAATAGAGGATCATCATGTTCAGAAATGGCTTGGATCTTTAGCATGTATGATGATTTACGTTGATAATCTATTGATCAAAGAAGCTCATTCTAAAATGATCAACTTGTATTGTGTTTTCGAATGTGGTGAATGATCTATATCTTCATGTGCACGAAGATATCTATTATATCTTTGAGGTCTTGTATATCAAGCTTTATAACATCAAGTCTTGTCTCTTATACAGGATAAACCAAGTCTTATATATTTTGAACGAGGAATAAGCACAAAGCAAACCAAAAGTACAAATAAAACAAGATATTTTAGGATCTCTCGTTCTGTCATAATAAGAAGCAACAAGTGATTACCAACCAAAGAAGGTATATGAAACTTCAATTTCATCTTGTGAACAACAATTATGCACTTGAAACCTTTATGACCTTAGCAAGGCAATTGTCTTTGGGCTTTGGTGATGGTAAGCTAGTAATAGGACAATCTGGATTTACTCGCTCAATCCTATACGAAATAGATAAATTAATAATAAAAAATACAGTTCAACTCTGTCAGAAAAATAATACAACTCTCTAATTTATTTTTCAAAAGAAAAATAAATAGATTAATTTTCGTATATTGTCCGTGTAAAAAAGTCTTACATTGTCCTCGAATCTCAACCATTTATATATGTGTGTAAGATTTTAGAAACAATCATGGTTATATTCAAATATTTTTAATTGTATGATTGTTATGATTTTATATGTTAAATTTTTTTGGTTACAATTTTATACTGATATGTATGTGTGTGTGTGTATATAATCCTAATTATATTGAAAGAAACTACTAGTGTAAGAGTATAACAAATAATAAGAGAAAGAAGCTACATGTGAAAACGATTAAGAACTCACTTGTAATTAAGAAGGAAATGATGTAGAAATACAGAAATTTCAATTTTAGCCAAGTCACTCCCAGGACAATACATACTTCCTGCTCCAAAAGAAAGGAAGGTCCCAACTTTGGCATTGTGATCCTGCCCATATAATAATATAAAAAAATATAGGTTACATATACATATACTTATCATTGTTCTCTCTAAAAAATATATTTATTCATTGTCATTATATATAGAAACTCGATCTAAAGTTAATTAATTGTCATCAACAACTTAATTTAGTTGAAATTTCTCTGAACAAATTTATCCTACATTGTCCGTATATTTTTCAAAATTAAATTTAAATATGGATATAATTTTTTTAACAAAAATATAGACCATAGTTAAAAGTAATTTTTTAAAACTAAATACTAATTTTAGTGGAACATTTTTCTGTTATAAATGAACCTTAACAAACTTAGTTTTTTTCTTCTTCTAAGTTTAAATTTAAAAAATACAAATAACTATTGAATATGAAATTTTGAAAGTTTAGATAATATAGATATCATAAAACTAAACAAATAAATTATATTAAAAATATAATAAAAAATATATAAACAAAACTTGATTTAAAAAAAGAAAAGAAAAGATTTCTGCGAGTAATAATTAATACAACTTACATCCCATCTTGATGGGTTAAATTCATCCGAATTCGGATAATATGTAGGATCCATGTGAATAGCTCTTAACCAAGGTAACACTTTCCATCCTTTCGGTATTATATAACCTGAAAATATGAAGTAGATGAAAGTTCTATTTTTCTTTAATGACCAACAATGGCAATAATAAGTAGGAGTATAAATGTTGGTATGGAATAGCGACAAACCATTGATGGTAACATCTCTTTTTGCCTCCCGAAAACTTGCGAAGTTCATACTCACAAGGCGTAACATTTCTTTGATTATCTGTACGTAAACACATTGCATATCTTTGATGTTTTTATTTTTAGGAAATATACTGAAGCTTTAATGTAAGCATGTATTAACATTGTTTATATAGAAGATTATGTGAGTATTAAAAAAAAGACCTCAAAAGACACTTCAAAGTGAGAACACTTCAAGATTTCAAGAAAATATAAGGAGACCACCCCAAGTGGACATGTATATATAATTTTTTTATATGTTTTTTCTTTTAAGTTCAAATTTAAGAAATAAAAAGTTATTCTAACTAAGTAGAAGTCAATATATTAATCATCTCGAGTACTATATACACATGTGTGAATTCCCAATAACTTACTTGAGAAAGATACACCATTTGTTTAATCTCATTAAGACTTAATTTTTTTTGCGTGGCCATTCTTCTCTTCATGATTTCCTCCTGCTCCTCCTGCAACAAATTTAATACATTCTCTATAGGTCACCAACATAACTATAGTACTTCTTTAACTTTGACTAGGTAAACAAAATTAAATTAAGGACAAAAGTTTATAGAGAGAAAATGAGGAGTGTATCTGGAACATTTTTTTCAGCAATCTTTAACCTTCACTCTCTTAATGAATAAAAACAATGTTTATCCTATCATTTTATTTGGTACTCATTTCTAAAATGTTGAACTCACGTTGATTTCAGTCAATAAGCGAGTGAGTGTCAAAAAGATTATTGAAAAGAGAATGTTTATAGTACTCTTATTATAAAAAACAATTGACTTTTTAGGTTCATTGAATAATTAATATATCTCGCTATAAATATAGACTAGATACATCACTTACACAATAAACCTAAAAAGTTAATTGTTTCTTATAATAAGGATCGGAGGGAGTAAAAAAATTTGTATTCTTACTCTCGCTAAATATTTTAATGAAAAATTAAATAAATTTTATTTTTTCTTACCTCTAATTGATTTGACTAATCTTAAGTTATTTAGTAGTTTAAGCATACGATCTTCAATCATTCAATCAATCTCTAATATTTAAATTAACGGTGCTACTTGTTTTCCACTTGTCTTCTATTTTTATCTAAATTATAAATGTATATATTATCTCATCAACCATTGCAATATGATCGGTTTTTTAAAGGTTTCAACTTAGTGGCAAGACTTTTGCTCTCTTAACCTTAAGGGATTTGTAATATTTTTGGGTCTGTTTGGCAGTTTATCTATAGTTGGCTTGGCGTTTCCACGACAATCCCTTTTTATGTGCCGGACCAATTTAATCAATTCAGATATAGCGGTGGTATTGCAAAGACGCGTCGGAGCTGTCAGGTCATTTGGTTTGCTACTGGTTGGGAAATTTGGAAAGAAAGAAATAGCATCCTTTTTAACGACAAAGAATGTTTAATAAATCAGGTGGTCGATAAGATTAAGTTTCTTGCTTTTGGGTGGTTGAAGGTGAAATTTTCTACTCTTTCCTTCAATTACCATGGTTGGTGGCTTAATCCCTTCACCATGATGGGCATAGGCTAAGAGTTATTTCTTTTTGTGTTTTGTTTTTGTACGGTTTATGTTTGTAAATACTCTGTTGACTTTGCTGTCTTCTCCTTAGTACACCTTGTACTAGAAAAAACACTTTGATTTAGTAATATATTCCATTTTAGCCTCTTCAAAAAAAAAAATTAAGGGATACAAAAAGTTATGGCGCCAATGCATTTCATAAAAATCATACAATATTTTAACATTAAAATAAGAGTAATTCAGTAAAAAAGAAAAGCAACCGTATCTACCTGATGTGGAACTTAATTTACCTTGGCTCTTTCTAAAATATGTGGATTCTGCGTGAGATATATAATTGACCACATCATACCGGTTGCTATGGCTTCATGACCAGCAAGTACCAACCCTATCAACATGCCAATAATGTCCTCGTCCTCAGGTTTCCAGCCATCTTCTTCTCCCAGTTCCAAAAGAATATCGAGTAAATCTTTGTTGTCACCATTTTTTATCATCAACCTCCTTTCTTCTACAATAGGTTGGACTAATTTGGCCAGCTTCTCACGTGCCTATTATATGCATGCAAATGGATAATTATCCCCCAAGGTCCCAACATATTGCTCAACCTATTATATGCATTGTATTCTTTTATACAAACCCAAATCAAATATTGTCATGATGTCACGTTATAATAGTTTAATTTATTTAAAAAAATATATGCATATAAATATCTATTTGTTGATAGGAAAATGTTGTTTACACCCCTTGAGGGTGTATACACCTTAAGCCAATAAAAAGTGATGTTATAGATGTTATAGTTTGATGATGTGATATGAAGAGAAATAGATATTGAGAAAATGAGGTGTTGAATAGATGTAGGAAAATAAAATGAGTCTATTTATTATTGTTGTTAATGATATATTAATATATATTAGACTATTGATTTTTGAACACCCTGCCAAAAATCTACACTCATCTAACACCTCTCATTCTCTCTATTTCTCTTCATTACCTACTTATCACATCCATCATTCCTCTCTCTTTTATCTCTTCTCTTTATCTCTCTTAAGGATTAAAATAACAGTGTGTATTCTCGCAAGGAGTCGTGAAGATTATGTGAGACGACTTGTTCTCTTCATTTTGGGATGATGTTTGGGTGGGGGATGTCCCCATCTAGGTGAGGTTTTCTAGGATTTTCCAGGTTTGAATCCAGTGGTCTTCGTCAGTAGGTGGGGTGGGTGCTTGGGTGGATGGAGAGTGGAGGTGGGAGTTTAGATGGTGGTGTAGATTGTTTGTTTGGGAACATGTTCTATTGGTAGATTTGTTGGTGGTGTTGGATGAACACCTAGTTTCAATGGATATTGATTCTTCGTCCTGGAAAGCTGCTTCAGATTGGGTGTTTTCGATTCGTCATGTGTATATGATATGTCATTGGAGGAGTCCTAGAGGGTTGTTGGTAGGATTTATGATTTGTCTCATATTCTGCCTTTGGTCTAGAAGAGTTGGGCCTAATCGAAAGTTCAATTGTTCTCTCGGAAGACTTTCCTCGATATGATTTCAACTATGGTTAATTTTAGGTGTCGGATTATTACCGACCCAACATGATATCTTTGTGCTTTTTGTGTGGGTTTGTATAGTGGCTTCTAAGGTGTAGTGTATGATATTTGGCTGGTTAGGGCGGGTGTTTGTGTTCCCTGGAGATTTGGTTTGTCATTTTGAGGGGTTTGTGGTGTTTATTGGAATATGGATAGATCACAATGATCTTGTGGGATTTGGTTCCCTAGTGTTTATTGAGGGATTTGGTTCTCCCATTTTGTAATTTGTAGTGTGGTTCATCTGGACAATGCACAATGATCTTGTTTTTTCTGGTAAGGGGTTAGATGAGGAGGTTTTGGTTAACAAAATCCAGTTTAACTCATGGTACTGGTTTTTCTGGAGACATCCTAGTTCATAGACCAGGGTTAGTTGCGGTTGAAAAATGACACAATTTTCCATTTTGGCCATTGGATAGATCACACCACTTGTGAGGTCTTGTGCCCCAAATCCATCCAACGGTTGAAATTAAAATTGTGGGAATAGTAACTACACCAAATATGTTTCCCTGGTTCACCTTATTCTCATTATGAGTGGGTGGTATAACGGATTTGGTTTTGCTGATGTAGCAAAATGCCACAATTTCACATAGTTCTCAGTCTCAGTCATTCATTTGTGATCGAACGGTTAAGATTGAAAATTATATCTTTTTAATTAAAACGATCTCAACCATTAAGTTTTGACCGGACAACTGATATTGGTTACAGCACCTTGCTGTAACAGCAGGGAATCCTATTCCATGGTAGAACCATTGTCTCACCATTTGGGAACAGTGTCTCACCCTCTTTCCATTATCCCTAATTATTTATTGTAAATCAAAATAATGGGTTAAAATATATAATTAAAGGTATTATTAAAACAAATAAGAGTAAGATGTATAGTGTTGATGATCTTTGTAAAAAAATTAGGGTTAAATATGTTTTTGGTCTCCGTAAAATCGAAATCTTTTAAGTTTAGTCCTTACTTAATTTTAATAGTTTTTTTAGTCCCTGTAAAAAATTTCTGAATTCAATTTTAGTCCTTACTAAATCCAAATTTGTTGAATTATGCATAAACTTTAAGTTTCTGAACAACTTTTTGTAGACGTGTTAAGAACACCAGTAAAAGTTTCTCTGCAAAAAATTAGTTCAAAATTTGATTTTTACAGCCAGATTTGTGTGACAGTTATATTGAACTACTGTCATTTAAAAAAATTATATTTAATTCATCTCATGTTAAAAAATTCTAAATTTTAGTAAATGAATATTTTATAATGTTCTCGATATGCCTCCAAAAAATCGTTCAAAACGTTAAGAGTTTAAAGATATAATTAAATAAATTTAGTTTTAGCAGGGACTAAAATTACATGTAATTTTTTTTGTAAGGACTAAAAAGGCTATTAAAATTAAGTAATGATTAAATTTAGAAGTTCCAAATTTTATAGGGATCAAAAACGTATTTAACCCAAAAAATTATAAGATGAAGATCATATAGGAATTAATTACCCGGAGTCCTTTATGGAAAGCAAAACCAGGAAGGTTAATGGGCATAGAGAATAGAGCACTATAAATTTCAGTAAAAGAATCCCCAATTTTGGTAATGATGTGTTGATTGTAAGAGCCTATGAGAATATCTACGATGACCTTAAAGGAAATATGCTTCATCTCTTTCAAAAACTCCACTGGGTGATTCATACTAGAAATTTCCTCCAAAGAATTTATCACAATGTCCTCCATACGAGCTAGGTACATTTCTAAAGTATTGTGACCCATGGTAAGAACAGATATTAGGCGTTTCATACGCTTGTGTTCTTCTCGAGATGATCTCCAAAAGAATTTACATCTAATCACTTCCATAGTGGATTTTGGATAACCAATCTTAAAAGTCTCATCATTTGTTAGCACTTGCCTACACATATCAGCATCACAGATGATGATGCTTGGACTCCCAAATAAGTGCGACTTGTAGATACCAGTTCTTCCATACCTAAAACATATAAGCTTGCTTAGTAAGTACATGGGAGTGTTTAAATCCAACCTGATCTAAATAAAAACTGCAAATCGATCCAAAAAAAAACATGAACACCGTGTACAATCAAATATTATTAAATGTGTTTGGATGTCACTTTGTGAAAACCATTCGGATTGGAGATTTTTCAAAATCTAATCAAACAGAACCGCATACATATTTAAATAGATATTTCCATTTTTTATAAGCATGATATATTATATTAAGCTATTATTTTTTTGCTTTTAAATTCTTTTAATACTACGTATTAGTTTAATTTAATATATTTCAAAGATAATCAATCATTGTTATTCCTTACTATTAATTATTAATAAATCATATGTTATATTTTGTATCAAACTTAATATTTTAGTATTTTACCATATTTTAATATTATTATTAATAAAAAAGTTACAATTTGTAATTTATATATCAAAAATTGATTCAAATTAAACCGCATTAATTGAATCAGATCGGATCTTTTTTTTTATTTTTAAAAGTCATAAAATCTAACCGAACCATGTATAATTTTATCTTTATATCAGATGAGTTTTTGCCTAAAAATCGATTCCAACCGCTCCACAAACACCTCCACAAGTAATTAGAAAATCTAAATGTGCATGTGTGCGCATGTAAATGTGTGTGTATAAAGAAGAAGAATTTCAAGGGGAGAAAAAGAAAGAGACCTGGAAATAAGGTTGTTGATGAATGAATTAGGGTGACCAGACGTGAAATCTTTAACAAAGGCAAACATATTGCCGATAAGAGGCCATCCCAAATGACCAGGAGGCAGTGGGTATTGTATCTTTCTGAGTTTCAAATTATAATACCACTCATTCAATCTCCACATAAAATTGATCAAACAAAAACAGCATGCGAACAAAATGGCACACATCCAAACCCAGTATTGTATTTCCATCTTAGAATAATGAATATATCTAGTTCATTTCCTTATTATATCTAGTCTTGGAAGTGGGACGTTGAAGAGGGACTTCAATTAATATATCTAGTTGCATTTATATTCCCCTAGATCTTGTGTTAGAGTTGGTGAGGATGGGATGGTTCAACATTGATTCGTCCCTATAGTTGGGTACGATGAAAGGATACGGCCTTATGACTGTGCTCTTTCATCACATGGGTGGTGAATGCTGATTTATAAAGGAGGACCATTTGCTTTGTCACAAGGACGATAAAAGGAATTAATGGCACGTTTTGTATTTGGTGGATACAGCTTTATCCTTGTACTCTTCTATCCATGCACGTTTTGTATTTGTAGGAGAAATATGCATTTAACAATACAATATGTTAAATATTAAAACAATAGTTGAAAACCACAAAAATGATAAAATGAAAAATCTTATATGAAAGACATTTATAATCACCTATAAAAAAATAGTGATTGGATTATGTTAAAAAATAGTCTTACTGACGGGTGTTTTAAGGGCATTCTTTATGGTGTGTTTGGATTGAAGGTTTATATAGGAGGGGAGAATTCACTTTTATTTTTTAAATTACGAACAATGTAACATGTTCTTTTTAAAATAAATTAAGCGTTTTTGAAGTATTATATTATCATTTATCATGTTAATTCAATCTTCTAAAAACCATTTTAAGAATTCCTAATTATGAAACTATTCATTGAAAAAGTTCAATATTTCAATTTCCGGTAAATAAAATGCACAAGTTGTTAAGAGTCCTACATCAGACAGGACATAGCCTGACAATATTTCTAACCGTAGTTCTGAGAATTAAATAATCTGTGTTATGTGTGTTAACGGATGTGATGGTTGGAAAATCACTAGAATGGGAGTTTGAATCACAAGAATGGAAAACGTTTTCCCATGTTCTTTAGAAAATAAGTTAGTATAAAACATGTGTGAAGTAAAGGTTACTACAGAGGAAATAACAAAGATGATTTTATATTGTTTCACTCCAAATCTTGGCAACTACCTCCAACCCTTTCCTTATAGAGAGAGTTTTCCCCAAACTTAATCTACTATAATCTAAATTAACTGTAAGAATGTAATTCTTTGATTTTTATTGATATAATTTGTGAAATATATACAACTAATGTCAAACCAAATAACATGGTTTTCCAACACGGCTTTTGTTTTCCAATCAATTGATAATATGAATGGAACATGGTTTTCTCCAATTATTTGATTTCTTTCCACTTCGTTGTGTGAAATCAAATAACACATTCATTCGGTTGTATGGTTTCCAAATAGTTGTGTGAAATCCATCCAGTGTCGTCATTTCAATTCACGTCAGATTTAGGGTTTTGCTCGATGGAAAAATAACCAATACAGCGGTCCATCTACCCTCGGAAATTCCAATGGTCACTATTGAATGCAACGTTGAAAAAGAATATTTACAAGCCTCGTTCATTTGTTCATGTGCAACCGAGTCATCCCCCAAAATTGTGTGTTAAGGGTGATTATGTGTACTTAAAGACTTTGCAAGAAGAGTATGGTCAGGGTTTAAAAGATTGTAAGTACAACCGTCATGGTTGTGTCATTCATTGACACTACAACATTTTGAGTCTACAACAACACCTGATTTTGCAAAGGTAAAAAAAATTGTTCTTGTAGAGGGTCATATGCAACGTTTTGTGTATTTCGTTGTGGTAGGGTATGGACTCGTAATAGAAATTATGCTAATGCTTAAAAGCATTCTCGTATATATCAAATTGAACGGTTGTTTATAAAAAAAAGTTGACAATGCTAAAAAAACGTTTTTATATAATTTTTTATTTTTTATATGAATAATTAAGTTATTTATTAAGTAAAATAAAATATATACATAAGTTTGTTAAACTAACGATAAATGCTAAATAAAATTGAAACTCCTTTTGACCAAAAATCAAAATCAAAATCGAACTCCATCTTCTCTTCTCTTCTTGAAATCACGAAAGCCAAACCCCCAAAATCCTGTTCATCTTAGAAGCTCAGAATCCTTAAATTTCTCATCACTCTCAGTTGATAAATCCCAAACGACTCACAATTCTCTATCCGTTGGTTTCATCCCTAAATCCCTAAATTCTTTATCTGTTCAATCCTCCCACTTTTTTGTCAACATTCAAGACTTACGAAGGAAGCGACGTTTGAGGCAATTGACTGACGAAGGTTTTTCTGCAATTCACTAAGGTACATGGTTTATTGCTATCTCGTTTCTTGTCGTTTGTTGTTCACGCTATTAATGCCTTTATTGCCTCTGCTCAGTATCGATTTTTAGGTTTTTTGTCTGAAATTCTATGAATTCGTTTTCAGTTGATTGGAAACTTGGTTGAATAGATTCTCTTTCTCCTTCTTGGTGTTGATCGTTCTTGTGCTAACTTTATCTATTTTTTATTAATATTGAATTCATCAATGCACAATAATTGTTAATTGTGAACTTGAATATGTTTCTAATTTTAAGTTAGCCAATTTTAATTTTATGTTTCCTGGGTAAATAATTTTCTATAATAATTTTCTATAATAATTGTTCAAACAAAATCCCACTATTTATTTTATTTTTAAGAGGTTTGTTCAAATAAGTGTAGGGTGTTTGTAAAATTAAAAAAACTGGATGATGAAAAAATATCTGATATTCAAGAATGAAGTGGAACTTTCCTCTAAAATATACAGGGTATTTTAATGTTTTTCTTTTAAGAAATAGGGTATTTTAATGTTGACATTGGTAACTATGTTGCCTCTAATTTGTGGTCACGTGTGGTGGATTGGTTTTTAGAGTGTGGTCAATTTGAAGTATTAATGTTTAGAGCGAGTGAGAGGGAGGAATGCTAGGAACACTCTCTTTTCAACACCTACTCTCTTATTAAGTGAAACCAATGTTTATGCCAAATTTATTTTCAAAGTGTTGATCCTACTTTCACAAATAAGAGAATAAGTGTTAGAGTGGGTGTTGAAAAGAAAGTGTTTTTAGAACAAAGACACACACACACACACACATAATCGTATAATAGTTTTTCAAATGATGTTGATTTGTCCTAACTAAGTTCAAATTACTTGGTGGTTTATATCCTAAGACTGTTGAGGTAGCTCATAAACTTTTAATTGCAAGGCCTTATTTTCTATAATTACATCCATTCATACACACCATTAAAGTGTCTTTGTTAATATTAGCGATTGTGAACCTTGCATATATCATTTTTTTTGCATTGTTTGGGATATAAAAAGTAAGTTATGGTGACCCTGTCTTTGTTAATATTAGCGATGCTTGCATGTATCATTTTATTTCTCCTTTGTTCTTCTTTCTCGTACAGTCCCACCATGACACTAACCACCATTCATCCATTTTTGGATCCTTAGATGCTTGCATACTCAAATTCGTTAGCCAAATCTTTCAATTAAGCTAAAAGAAAGCAATTGGTATGACAAGAAGTTTTCCCTCTCCCTCTCCATGGACGAATTCAACCTCCTCACCCAAA